>Ga0155345_135_pt1 | contig 205379 bp, 191 predicted proteins | sample RifCSPhighO2_02_FD_106313 | JGI IMG/M metagenome (GOLD analysis project Ga0155345, IMG submission 106313) | Rhodobacterales bacterium RIFCSPHIGHO2_02_FULL_62_130
CGGTAGACGGAGGGCTTCGGTTTGCTCATGCATCCCAGCTACCACGCTGGATTCACAGAGTGAATCCTCCATCCCATTTGCGCAACAAAGCCCATTCGCAACCAAAGTCTTTTATCCATGGCATGAGGGCCAACATAACTGCGACTACGATGATTTTTTGCTAAAATTTTGCGTCTCAATTTCTTGGCGTGTATTAAAGTTTGCCAGAGGTAGAAATAGTGATGCCATTTACACATCTGAGCAAATTAGATTAATGGAAGATGCAGAGTTGCGCTGGAAGATGTTTCTTCAAGGTAAGGTGCCGCACCCGGAAAAATTTGAGCAACATCTTCTGATTTTTGATCTTGTCGATTCGACAAATATTCCAAATCTGCCTATTAATTTCAATCGCTTCATGACCGGAGCGGTAACTTTGGATATTGTGGGTTCAAAGAAATCCCTAATGACTTTTGCCAAAATGGGAAAGTTTACAGTTTTTGGAATAATTCAAAAAGGCCCGAACAAGTGGGAAGGTACGAAAATTCATGTCAAAAGTGGGTTGCTCAGACCTAGAAAATTCGTGATTCCTGCCGGATTGCTCGATTTATTCCGACAAAAGGCAGACCATTCTGCTTCATCAATGGCTCAATTGTCGAAAATGCAGCGAGAAAAGATTGACAAGAACATTTTGGGCAATCTTGATGCTTTTTTGAGGTCTGATCAATTTGCCGCAATAAATGCTGATGCAGTCATGTTTGGTGAGCAAGCTGTTCTTTGGAAGGACGAGACCTAGCTGTGTTGGTTGCCTAATCAAAACCCCTTAACACTCCCCTAACGCCAATGCTCAACCCTTTGAACCCAAACACAAACCCCAACGGTCCCGTGTCGGGACCGCCCTCACGTCCCGCGCGGTTTCGCCCTTAACGTAGGTTCGGCCACGGTCGGATCTTCGGGCCAGGGGTGGCGCGGATATTGCCCCCGCATGTCTTTCCTGACATCCGCATAGGACGACCGCCAGAACCCCGGCAAATCCATCGTGACCTGAATCGTCTTATGCCCCGGCGAGGTCAGCACCACCCGCAGCGGCAGCCGTTTGGCCCCGACAACGGGATGCACCACCACCCCGAACATCTCTTGCAGCCGCACCTCGATCCCCGGCGCGTCGCCGTCGTAATCAATCGGCACGCGGCGACCCAAGGGGGTTTCAAAGGCCGCAGGCACCAACCGGTCCAGAGCTTGGGTCTGCTCCCAGTTCAGCCGCGCGCGCAGGGGTTCGGTCAGATCAAGGGCGCGCAGATCGGCCTCGGTCCGGCACTTGCCCAGATGCGGCAGCAGCCAATCCTCGGCGCTGTCCATCAAGCCCTGATCGCTGAAATCCGGCCAGGCATCACCGCCGCCCCGCGCCAGTTCGACCCTTGCGCGAAACCGCCGCGCGGCGGGGGTGAAGTGCAGCCCGTTCAATCGCATCCCCTCCAGCGCCGCCCGCGCCACGTCTTCCGCCGGCGCATCCCAATGCTGATCCCCCAGTACCAGCGCACCGAAACATTCCTGCCGACGCGCCATCACGCGGCCCTCGCGTTTCGACCAGTGGCAGACTTGCCGCCAGCCGATCTGCGCCCCATGCACCGCCCGCAACTCGGCTTCCGAGATCGCCACCGCCTGCCGCACCTGCGCTTCCCGCGCGTCGCCGTCCAGATCGGTGGCCACGATCAGCCGTGCCGCCGCCAAGGGCGTTCCCGCCGCCATCGCAGCCCCCTTGCCGCCCGACAGCACCCAGCGCGGCGCATCGCCCTTGCGCCGCAGCCCGATGCGGTCGGGATAGGCCAGCGCCGCCATCTGCGCGAGTGAAAACCCCGCATCCTCGGCCTTGACCGCCCGCGCCAGCCGCCGCGCCTCGTCCTTGATCCGCTCGACCACAGGGCGCGACACTGGCCACGGGTGTGAAGATTCGAACCGGCGCGGATCGGTCACGGCGGCGATCCGCAGCGCCAGATCGGGCGGTGCGCCTTTCAGCGGGTCCCGCTCGGCCATCAGCGCCGCCAGAACCGCCGCAGCAGGCCCCGCCACCGCCAGCATATGCGCCAGACGCGGATGCAGGGGCAGGGCGGCCAGACTGCGGCCATGCGCCGTGATCCGCCCGCCCTCTAGCGCGCCCAAGCCTTCCAGCAGCGCCTTGGCCTCGGCCATAGCGCCGGGATTGGGCGCGGTCAGGAATGGCACATCGCCGCCCCACAGCGCCAGTTCCAGCGCAAGTCCGGTCAGATCCGCCGCTTCGATCTCGGCAGGCGGAAACGCCGCCAGACCGCCTTCCTCGCCGCGCGTCCAATGGCGATAGCACAGGCCCTCGGCCACCCGCCCCGCGCGGCCACGGCGTTGTTCCGCTTCGGCCTTGGTCACCCGTTCCGTCACCAGCCGCGACATGCCGGAATTGGGATCAAACCGCGCCCGCCGCGCGCGGCCACCGTCCACCACGACGCGGATATCGGGAATGGTCAAAGATGTTTCCGCAATCGAGGTCGCCAGCACCACCTTGCGCCGATCCGATGGCGCCAAGGCCGCGCGCTGCGCCGCAAACTCCATCGCCCCGAACAGCGGGCGAATATCGCAGCCCGCAAGACGCCCCTGCAGGGCCTGCTCAACCCGCCGGATTTCGCCCTCACCGGGCAGGAACACCAGCACCCCGCCTTCCGTTTCCTCGACAGCCTGCACCACCAGCCCCGCCATGCTGGCCTCATACCGCATCGACGCATCAGGGGCGCGGCCCAGCCAGCGCGTCTCGACCGGATAGGCCCGCCCCGCCGAGGTGACCATCGGCGCATCCCCCATCAGCGCGGCCACCGGCCCCGCATCCAGCGTGGCCGACATCACCACCAGCACCAGATCGTCCCGCAGCGCCCCTCTGATTTCCAAGGCCAAAGCCAGCCCCAGATCGGCATTCAGACTGCGCTCGTGGAATTCGTCAAAGATCAGCGCGCCAACGCCCGACAGTTCGGGGTCGCTCTGGATCATGCGGGTCAGGATGCCTTCGGTCACCACCTCGATCCGCGTCGCGCGCCCCACCTTGGCCTCGCCGCGAATACGGTAGCCCACAGTGGCCCCCACAGGCTCGCCCAAGGTTTCCGCCATCCGCTCCGCCGCTGCCCGCGCGGCCAAACGGCGCGGCTCCAGCATCACGATGCGGCCCTGCACCAAGCCCGCCGCCAGCAGATCCAGCGGCACCCGCGTGGTTTTCCCCGCCCCCGGCGGGGCTTGCAACACAGCCATCCCCCGCGCCGCAATTGCGGCACGCAAGGCGGGCAGGGCGTCATCGATCGGCAAAACATCAACCATCCCGCCTTATCCCCCAAGCCCCGCCAAGATGCCACTCCCCCTTCCCCCGATCCTCTCTGCAAAAATATCCCCGCCGGAGGCCTGTATTCCCCCCCCAAGAACACCCTCTGGCATTACCCCCCGCCTTCGGGCAAAACATCACCAACAGGGGGCGCTGATGGATATAGCAGAACTGGCAGCAGGCGTGGCGGCAGGGCAAAGGCGGGCCTTGGCGCGGTCGATCACGCTGGTAGAAAGCGCGCGGGCAGACCATCGCGCACAGGCCTTGCAGCTTTTGCAAACCCTTGGCCAAAGCCGTCAGGCGCTGCGGATCGGTCTGTCCGGCACGCCGGGCGTCGGCAAATCCACCTTTATCGAAAGCTTTGGCCTGATGCTGACGGGGCAGGGGCTGCGGGTGGCGGTGCTGGCTGTCGATCCCTCCTCGGCGCGCTCGGGCGGGTCGATTTTGGGGGACAAAACGCGGATGGAGCGGCTGTCGCGTGATCCTTTGGCCTTCATACGCCCCTCGCCGTCACAGGCGCAGATGGGCGGCGTTGCGCGCCGCACCCGCGAAGCCGTGGCGCTGTGCGAGGCAGCGGGTTTCGACGTGGTGCTGATCGAAACTGTCGGGGTGGGCCAATCCGAAACCGTTGTGGCCGAATTATGCGATATTTTCACCCTGCTGCTGGCCCCTGCAGGCGGTGACGAACTTCAGGGCGTCAAGCGCGGCATCATGGAGATGGCCGATCTGATTCTGGTGAACAAGGCCGATGGCGATCTGAAAGCGGCGGCGCTGCGGACCTGCGCGGATTATGCTGGCGCGCTGCATCTGCTGCGCCGCCGCCCGCAAGACCCGCCGGGCTTTCCCAAGGCCACCACGGTTTCCGCCCTGTCCGAAGACGGGCTGGCGGGGGCTTGGGCGGAAATGCAGGCCTTGGCGGCGTGGCGGCGCGAGAATGGCCACTGGGCCGCGCGGCGGGCCGATCAGGCGCGCCACTGGTTCGAGGAAGAGGTGCGCCACGGCTTGCTGGCCGCCCTTGCCCGCGAACCTGCCTTGGGCGTGATGCAGCGTCTGGGCGCAAATGTTGCGGCGGGCAGCCTGACGCCCGAAGCGGCGGCTGCGGAAATGCTGTCTTTGCTGGGGCGGGCGTAACTCTTGCCTCCGGCACAACAAGTTATGCCCGTGAATCGCTTGACGCCGCTGCGGAATCCCCCTACTAGCCAGCAATCGAATTTGGGCCGCACCGCTTTGGCGTGGTCTATGGCTTTGACTGCAAAGGATCACGACGATGTCGCGCGTCTGCGAACTTACGGGCAAAGGCCCGATGTCTGGCAACACTGTCAGCCACGCTAACAACAAATCCCGTCGTCGGTTCCTTCCGAACCTGAACGACGTGACCCTGATTTCGGATGTGCTGGGCCGTTCGTTCAGCCTGCGTATTTCGGCTGCCGCCCTGCGGACTGTCGATCACCGTGGCGGGCTTGACGCGTTCCTGGCCAAGGCGAAGGACGACGAACTGTCGGTCAACGCTGCCAAGATCAAGAAAGAGATTTCCAAGGCTCAGGCAACCGCCTGATCTTTCGGACCGCTTGACGCACAGGCCTCGTTCGCGCTGCGAACGGGGTCTTTTGTGCTTTGGCCCTCGGCCTTTCCGCGACATCATGTGTCTTGGCAGCGCTTGGCCATCGCGCTATGACCCGCGCATGATCTGGGCGCGCCCTCTCTTCGGACTTTTGCTGTCGCTTGTGCTGGCGGCCACCTCGCTGACCGCAGCCGAGATGCGCGGCCATGCCAGCGGCAGCCAGTGGATCGAGATTTGTTCCGATACGCCTGATGGCTCCGGCATCACCACCCTGCAACTCGACGCGCAGGGTAACCCGCTGGATCACTTGCATAATTGCCCCTATTGCACGCTGGGGGCGGGCATGGCCACGCTGGCCGATGCTCCGGTGCAATCCCGCCCCGCCACCACAGCCCGCCGTCTTGGCCGCAGTCTTGCCACCCCCCACCGCGCCGCCCTTCCGGCCCAAAGCCCCAAGGCACGCGCCCCACCTTCGATGATCTGAACCCCACAGACCCACAGATCACTCAAAGGACAGAATATGACACGGTTTCAAACCCTTATGGCTGCCGCAACCGCAGCCTTCCTCAGCTTTCCCGCCTTCGCCCATGATGGCGTGCGGATCACCGAAGCCTATGCCCGCAGCATGGGCGGCGTCGGTGCCTCGGGCGCGATCTTCTTCCTGATGGAGAATCACGCGATGGAGGATGACCGCCTGATCGCCGTTGCCTCGGACGTGGCCCAAAAGGTCGAGTTGCACACCCACAAGGCGGGCGACGACGGGGTGATGCAGATGATGCATGTCCCCGAAGGCTTCCCCATCGCCGCGATGGAATCCCACGCCCTTGAACGTGGCGGCGATCACGTCATGCTGATGGGCCTGACCCGCGATCTGAAGGATGGCGATGTCATCACCCTGACCCTGACCTTCGAACGCACGGGCGATCAGGTGATCGAGGTTCCCGTCGACAATGCCCGCAAGCCGGGTGCCAAGGCGCATGACATGGGCGCAATGGGTGGGACCGCAGACGGCACCATGCCCAAAGGTCACAACATGGGCGCGATGGATGGCACCATGCACAAGGGTCACAACATGGCGGCGATGCCTGATACCTCGGGCCTCTCCGACAGCGATGCGGTGATCGCCACGCTCAAGGCCCAGTTTGACACCCCCGAAAATCCGCTGACCGTCGATCCGGTCGTGGTGGACGGCGATCATGCGCTCGCCTCGTGGGCGCAGGGCGACAAGGGGGGCCGCGCGCTGCTGGAGCGCCGCGATGGCGTCTGGCAGGTGATCCTCTGCGGTGGCCCCGATCTGCGGATGCCCGCATTTCTGGCGCAGCATGGCGTGACCGCTGCCGAAACCCTGTCGCAGATGTTCAACGCCGCCGAAGACGGGTTGGGGGCCGAAAAGGTCGCGCTGTCCTCGTCCTTTGAAGGCGTGGTGATGATTACCGAACCTGCGTCCGAGTAAAGACCAAAGGCGGGGCCATCGCGCCCCGCTCATTCCACCCCGCAAAACCCAAGGCCCGCCGATGCAAGCTGCCTATCTGCCCGAAGCCCTGACCCCCGACCAGTGCGACGCCCTGCTGGCGCTGGTGCAGGCGCATCAGATGAAAGACGCGGGCCTTGTACGCGGGGCCACCGCCCACCAGATCCGCCGCGCCGAGATCGCATGGCTGGACGACATCCCGCAGGCGGCTTGGGTGATGGAGCGGATGATGTCACTGACAGCCCGCGCCAACCGCGAAACCTTCGGCTTCGATCTGACCGATTTCGGCGAAAGCCCGCAAGTCGCCCGCTATGGTGCCGAACGGGAGGGCCATTTCGACTGGCATTCCGACATCGGCGCAGGGACTTGGGCGGCCAAACGCAAGCTGACCATTGTGGTGCAACTCTCCGACCCCGCCGATTACACCGGCGGCACGCTGGAACTCCGCCCCGACAGCAATGTGGCCGAAGCCCCCCGCGCCCGCGGCACCGCCATCGTCTTTCCCAGCTTTGTGCTGCACCGCGTCACGCCCGTGACCACCGGCACGCGCTGGTCGCTGACCCTCTGGTCACACGGCCCCTCCTTCCGCTAAGGCACGCCTTCCGCTAAAGCGCGTTCCCCCGATCCTCTCTGCCTAAATATCCCCCGCGGAGCGTCCGCCGCTTGCCACAAGAGCGGCGGCGGTCAGGTTAGCCCCCGCAATAGGCCTCGGCCTGTGCGCCAAAAGCCTTGTACCGCTCCCAGAACGCATCATCGCTGTTGTTCTTCGACATCCAGACCTTATGCGCCTTTTCAGGGTCTTTGAAAAAGGTTGCCGCCCGCCGCTGGTCGCCGTCGCGCAGGGTTTGATCCGCAACTTGCTGGATGCAGCCACACAAGGACCGGTTTGCCGCTTTGCGGTCAGCCCGCATACAGGCACTCTCGATCGGACCTGCCGCCGCAACACTGCTCAAAACGGGAATCGCCAAGGCAACGCAGGTTGCCAGCCAGATAGGTTTCATCATGCCACTGCCTCATTCGTCCCTGACCGGGTTTCCCTCGGTCACAGATCATTTTCTGCCATTCAATATGACGATTCGGGCAAGGTTTTTCAAGGTGGCGCGCGGGACGGGCGGAAAGACGCCCGTGGCCATACCCCCCTTCCCCCACCCCCCCAAACCCGCTATATCGCGCGCATGACCCAGCTTGATCTCATCCGCAACTTCTCGATCGTGGCCCATATCGACCACGGTAAATCCACCCTTGCCGACCGGCTCATCCAGATGACCGGCACGGTGGCTGCGCGCGATATGAAGGCGCAGATGCTGGACAGCATGGATATTGAACGGGAACGCGGGATCACGATCAAGGCCAACACGGTGCGGATCGAATATCCGGCCAAGGATGGCAAGACCTATATCCTGAACCTGATCGACACCCCCGGCCACGTCGACTTCGCCTATGAGGTCAGCCGTTCCATGCGCGCGGTCGAAGGCTCGCTTCTGGTGGTTGACGCAAGCCAAGGGGTCGAGGCGCAGACGCTGGCCAACGTCTATCAGGCGCTGGATGCAGGGCATGAAATTGTGCCGGTGCTGAACAAGATCGACCTTCCGGCTGCCGAACCTGACCGCATCCGCCAGCAGATCGAGGATGTGATCGGCCTTGACGCCTCCGAAGCTGTGATGATTTCCGCCAAATCCGGCCTTGGCATCCCCGATGTGCTGGAAGCCATCGTGACCCGCCTTCCCCCGCCGAAAGGCGACCGCGATGCGCCGCTCAAGGCGATGTTGGTTGATAGCTGGTATGATGCCTATCTTGGCGTTGTCGTGATGGTTCGCATCATGGACGGCGTGATGAAAAAGGGCGACCGTGTTCGCATGATGCAGACAAATGCCGTCTATGGCATTGATAAACTTGCGGTTCTGAAACCCCAGATGGTCGATATCGCCGAGCTTGGGCCGGGCGAGATCGGGATTTTCACCGCCTCGATCAAGCAGGTGCGTGACACCCGCGTGGGCGACACCATCACCCACGAACGCAAAGGCTGTGATGAGGCTTTGCCGGGCTTCAAACCCGCGCAACCGGTGGTGTTCTGCGGCCTGTTCCCCGTTGATGCCAACGAGTTTGAAAACCTGCGCGATGCCATCGAGAAACTGTCGCTGAACGACGCCTCTTTCAGCACCGAAATGGAAACCTCTGCCGCACTCGGCTTCGGCTTCCGCTGCGGCTTCCTTGGTCTGTTGCACCTTGAGGTCATCCGCGACCGTCTGGAACGCGAATATGACATCGACCTGATCACCACCGCGCCTTCGGTCGTGTTCAAGCTGTTCATGAAGGACGGCACCGTGCAAGACCTGCACAACCCTGCCGATATGCCCGACCTGACCTTCGTGGACCACATCGAAGAGCCGCGCATCAAGGCCACGATCATGGTGCCGGATGACTATCTGGGCGACGTGCTAAAGCTGTGTCAGGACCGTCGTGGCATCCAGATGGACCTGTCCTACGCCGGTTCCCGCGCCATGGTGGTCTATGACCTGCCGCTGGCCGAAGTGGTGTTCGATTTCTACGACCGCCTGAAATCGGTCACGCAGGGCTATGCCTCCTTCGACTATAGCATCTCGGAATATCGTGAAGATTTCCTTGTCAAAATGTCGATTCTTGTGAACGAGGAACCTGTCGATGCGCTGTCGATGATGGTTCACCGTGACCGCGCCGAGGCCCGTGGCCGCGCCATGGTCGAAAAGCTGAAAGACCTGATCCCGCGCCATATGTTCAAGATTCCGATTCAGGCCGCCATCGGCAGCCGCGTGATCGCGCGGGAAACCCTGTCGGCGATGCGGAAAGACGTGACCGCCAAGTGCTATGGCGGCGACGCGACGCGGAAGAAAAAGCTGCTGGAAAAGCAAAAGGCCGGCAAGAAACGGATGCGCCAGTTCGGCAAGGTGGAAATCCCGCAAGAGGCGTTCATTTCCGCGCTGAAGATGGACAGCTAAGGCCCATCGCCAGACTTGTGACAAAAGGCCGGGGGTTCCTCGGCCTTTTGTCATTTCCGTTCGGGCCAGTTTCGGGAAACTCTGTAGCCTTCGCTGTGACCACGGAAAAACCACGCTGGAACCACGGGAAACACACGGGGTTATTTGCAGGCATTAACCGCCCGTTAACCCTAATAAAGAATGATGGGCCTATGAAACACGCCCTTCTTCTGCCCCTGATCCTTGTCGCCTGCGGCGCACAGCCCGCACCGGAATTTCTGCGCGCAACCCGCGTGGATATCACCCGCGACGGGCGGCAATACACTGTTTATCATACAGAAAAGCGGGTTGAGGTGATCCGCCTTGGCTATGCCGAGCGGGGCGAACATCAGGCCATCCGCGCCACCATGATCGGGCTGATCCCGCAGGTTACCGGCTGCAAACTGCTGGAACGCTCGCTTCAGGGCGATTCCGGCGAAATGCGCGGCTCTATTCGCTGCTAGACGGGCCTTGCCAGATCAGCACGTAGAACGCGTAAGCCCCTGCTGCTGCAAACAAAACACCCCATCCGGGGCTGTTGAACCAGAATTCGACGATGCCCCAGCACAGCGGGAAAAGCGCCGTCACCCAGCGCCGCCACACTGGGGCAAAGAACGGGTGGTTCGCGTCTAGGAACTTCATGTTTTTCAAGCCTTTTTTCCGCCCAGATAGGCATAGCGATAGGCCAAAGCCACACCGCCCGCGCCACCTGCGATATTGCCCAGCGTCACCCAGAACAGGTTTTGCAGCCCAGCCGCAACCGAAACCTCGGCCCCGCTAAACATTCCTAAAGGAATCAGGAACATATTGGCAATCGAGTGTTCCATTCCCAACAATACAAAGGACGAAATCGGCCAGAGAATCGCCAGAATCTTCCCCGTGGTGTCGCGCGCGGAAAAGGTCAGCCAGACCGCAAGGCAGACCAGCGCATTGCATAACGCCCCCTTAACCAACATCGCCCAAGGAGACAGCGAAACCTTCCCCAAAGCCACCTTCCCCGCCATCTCCCCAAACGGCGCCGACAGCAGACCGGATTGCGAGAAGGCCACCGCCAGCCCGACTGCGCCGATCAGGTTGCCCAGATAGACAATCCCCCAGTTCCGCAGCAGCGCGGGCAGGGTAATCTTGCGATCCACTGCCGCCATGACCATCAGCGCATTGCCGGTAAACAACTCGGCCCCGCCCACAACGCAAAGGATCAGGCCCAAAGAAAAAACCAATCCTCCCAATAGCTTGGCAGGTCCACTCGGCTCTGCGCCCGTCATCACCATCAGATAGGCCGCGCCACCGAACCCGATGAACGCGCCCGCCAGAACGGCCAGCGTCAGCATTTGGCCAAAGGGCAGGGCCGCTTTGGCGACCCCCGCGGTTTCGATCAGCGCCGCGATCTGGGCCGGTTTATAGGCATCATGTTCATTGTCCATCCGGCCACGCTAAGCCAAATGCCTTTGCCTGCCAACCCTGCGCCGCTACCGCCCCCGACGCTTGGTGCCACCCCGTTGGCCCGCCCGTCCGCCGGTGCTGCGTCCGGACGATTTGACAGCCGTTTCAACGGCTTCCTCGATCACCGACTGGCGGGCCAAGGGATCGTCGGCAATCGCCAGCTCAACTGCTTCAAGCCGCTTTACCTCGTCACGCAGGCGCGCGGCCTCTTCGAATTCCAGATTCTCGGCGGCCTTCCGCATCGCCAGACGCAGCGCATCCAGATGGGCGGCAAGGTTCGAGCCGACCATCGGCTTGTCCACCTTGGCCGTCACCCGCGCCTGATCGGTGTCGCCCTGATAGATGCCCAGCAGGATGTCCTCGACATTTTTCTTTACAGTTGTCGGCGTGATGCCGTGCAACGTGTTGTAAGCAATCTGTTTTTCACGCCGCCGCGTGGTTTCACCAATCGCGCGCTCCATCGAGCCGGTGATCCGGTCGGCATACATGATCACTCGCCCGTCCGAGTTCCGCGCCGCCCGCCCGATGGTCTGGATCAGCGAGGTTTCCGAGCGCAGGAAGCCTTCCTTGTCCGCATCCAGAATCGCCACCAAGCCACATTCCGGGATGTCCAGCCCTTCGCGCAACAGGTTGATCCCGACCAGAACATCAAAGGCCCCCAGCCGCAAATCCCGAAGGATTTCAATGCGCTCTATGGTGTCGATGTCAGAGTGCATATAGCGGATGCGGATGCCCTGTTCGTGGAAATATTCGGTCAGATCTTCGGCCATCCGTTTAGTCAGGGTCGTCACCAATACCCGCAACCCCTGCAAGGCCACCCGGCGGATTTCGTCCAGCAGGTCATCGACCTGCATTTCCACGGGGCGGATTTCGATCTGCGGATCGACCAGTCCGGTAGGCCGAATCACCTGTTCGACGAAAACGCCGCCCGATTGTTCCAACTCCCACGCCGCCGGAGTGGCCGAGACGAAGACAGTTTGCGGGCGCATCGCATCCCATTCTTCAAACTTCAGCGGGCGGTTGTCCATGCAGGAGGGCAGGCGGAATCCGTGTTCCGCCAGTGTCATCTTGCGCCGGAAGTCGCCCTTGTACATGCCGCCGATCTGCGGCACGGAAACGTGAGATTCATCTGCAAAAACAATGGCATTGTCGGGTATGAACTCGAACAGGGTCGGTGGTGGTTCGCCCGGTGCGCGACCCGTCAGATAGCGCGAATAGTTTTCGATCCCGTTGCAAACGCCCGTCGCCTCCAGCATCTCCAGATCGAAAGAGGTGCGCTGTTCCAGCCGCTGCGCCTCAAGCAGTTTGCCTTGGCTGACCATCAGATCAAGCGTCTGGCGCAGCTCTTTCTTGATGCCCTGCACCGCCTGATTCATCGTCGGGCGCGGAGTGACATAGTGCGAATTGGCATAGATGCGGATTTGCTTGAAACTGTCGGTTTTCGCCCCCGTCAGCGGGTCAAACTCGATAATCGCCTCCAATTCCTCGCCAAAGAACGAGAATCGCCAAGCCCGATCCTCAAGGTGGGCTGGCCAAACCTCGACCGAATCGCCGCGCACGCGGAAGCAGCCGCGCTGAAACGCCTGATCGTTACGGCGATAGGCCTGCGCGACCAGCTCGCCCAGAACCTGCCGCTGGTCATAGTGCTGACCAACCACCAGATCCTGCGTCATCGCGGAATAGGTCTCGACCGAGCCGATGCCGTAAATGCAGGACACCGAGGCCACTATGATCACATCGTCACGTTCCAGAAGCGCGCGGGTGGCCGAGTGGCGCATCCGGTCGATCTGTTCGTTGATCTGCGATTCCTTCTCGATATAGGTGTCGGTGCGCGCGACATAGGCCTCGGGTTGATAGTAGTCGTAGTAGGAAACGAAGTATTCCACCGCGTTATCGGGGAAGAAGCCCTTGAATTCACCGTATAATTGCGCCGCCAGCGTCTTGTTGGGCGCAAGGATGATCGCAGGTCGCTGGGTTTCCTCGATCACCTTGGCCATGGTAAAGGTCTTGCCGGTTCCGGTGGCCCCCAACAAAACCTGATCATGTTCGCCCGTCAGAACCCCGCGCGTCAGTTCGGCAATCGCGGTCGGCTGATCGCCCGCCGCCGTGAACGGCGTTTGCAGCACAAAGCGCTTGCCGCCCTCAAGCTTGGGGCGGGTCAGCACGTCGGGGCGGTCTGTCAGGGCGTTCATATTATTGTGGGGCATGGATGATTCCCTCCGATGCCCCAATGTATTCTGTTTTTGTTCACGGGGAAGGGTGCTGGGAAGGCCTTGTTAACCTGTCTTGCCGCAAAGTGAAGGAAGTGCATGCAATTTTAGGTGATAAAGTGACGCGATATGCAAGTTATGGTTGTTTTTCGGGGGAATCTGGCGCAGTCTGGTCTGGCAAGCAGCACCTTCGCTGTCGGCTGGTCGCACCACACACCCCACCCACACTCCCTGTACCAGCCGACAGCACCTTACCCAAGCGGGCTTGCACTTTCCCGCCAATTTCGGAATAAACCATCCCAAAGACAGGGAGATTTCCTCATGCGCGCCCGCATCTACCAGCCCGCGAAAACTGCCATGCAATCCGGCACTGCCAAGGAAAAGGGGTGGGTGCTTGAATTTGCGCCCGCTTCGGCGCGCGATGTCGATCCCTTGATGGGCTGGACCGGAAGCGATGATACGCAAGCGCAGGTCAAGCTGCGCTTTGACAGCCGTGAGGCGGCCGAAGATTACGCTCGCGCCCGTGGCATCGAATTTGATGTGGCCGAGCCGAAGGTCCGCAAACCTTTGATCCGCGCCCGCGGCTATGGTGAGAATTTTGCGACCGACCGTCGCGGCGTCTGGACGCACTGATCAAATCGACATGGCCCACCCGGCAACGCGGTGGGCTTTTTCTTGTGAAAAGGGGTTTGTCATGCGCGTGATGTCGCGGTGCGCTGTTCTGCCGTTCGCCATATGGTCGGGGGCGGCGCTTGCCAACCCTGCAACGCCCGAAGGCGCCGACGCGCTGATCGCACTGTTTCAAACCTATCTTGGCAGCACGGCGGGCGTTGTCTCGGTGGTGCCGCTTGGCGAAACCTATGGGGTCAAACTCGATTTTGCGCCTCTGGCCGCCAAACTGCCCGAGGTAACGGCAAGCATATCGCCGTGGGAATTCACGCTGACCGACAACGGCGATGGCACTTGGGCGATGGCACAGGATCAGATCCTGCAACTGGATCTGAAGGTTCCGGGCCAGTTGGACCTGTCGCTGCATATCGGGAATTTTGCATCGGACGGGGTGTTTGACACCGCGTTGCAGACCTTCACCACCAATTCCGCCAGCTTTTCCGACCTGTCGCTGACCGAAACCATGGTTGACCCGACCTTTGGCGATACCCATGTGACCTATCAGATCGCACGCGGCCAGTATGAAAGCACGGGCGTGGCGGGGGCAGAGGGCGGCGTTGATCTGACCTCGACCTATGCGATGAGCGGTCTTTCCGAAAGCTTTACCCTGCCCGCCTTTGGCGAGGGCGAAGCTGCGACCGAGATCGCCCTGCATGCCGAATCCTACACCGCCGAAGGCCAAATGCTGGGTCTGCGGCCCGAGGCGCTGGCGAGACTTCTCGCGTTTTTCGTCGCCAACCCGTCCGAAGCCGCGATCATTGCCCAGCAAGCCGATCTGAAATCGATTCTGACCGACGGCCTGCCGCTGTTTGAAACGCTGGAGTCTACCGGCACTATCACGGCAATCTCTGCCGACACGCCGCTTGGCACCGTCACGCTGGACGAAATGGGGATTGATGTCGCGGCCAATGGCCTTACCGAAAATGGCATGGTCAGCGAAGGCTTCCGCCTGAAAGGGCTGGCTTTGCCCGAAGGTCTGGTGCCGGACTGGGCGGTGGGGCTGGTTCCCTCCGAAGCATCGATCGGCTTTACCCTTGCCGATTTCAACCTTGCCGCGCCGGCCGCGCTTTTGCTGGCTTCGGTCGATTTCGGTGCCGAAATTCCGCCCGAAACCCAAGCGGCGCTGCTGGAGGCGCTGCTGCCCGAAGGCGCTGTCACCTTTGTGCTGTCGCCCGGCGGCGTCACCGCGCCGCTTTATGCACTGACCTATGAGGGCGTTTTGTCCTATACACCCGAAGCCATGCCGCAAGGCTCTGCCACCGTCACAGCCACCGGAATTCCGGCGGTTCTGACCGCGCTTGAGTCTGCCCCGCCGGATGTTGCCATGCAGATCGCACCGATGCTGGCCATGGCGCAAGGGCTGGCAGAGCCGGGCGAAAACAATGACTTGGTCTGGAATATCGAGATGACGCCCGAGGGTGCGGTCTTGATCAATGGCACCGATTTGATGGGGGGCGGGCAATGACGCCGACAATCGCACAAGAAAGCCCGTTGGGTGCGGATCTGGCACTTCTGATGATGCGGCACACCGCCGACATGCACGCCGACACGCCGCCCGAAAGCATTCACATGATGGATGCGGGTCAGCTTGCTTCCCCCGGCATCCGGTTTTTTGTGATGCGCGATGCAGGCAATCCGGTGGCGATGGGGGCGTTCAAACGCATCACCGACAGCCATGCCGAAATCAAATCGATGCATGTTCTGACCGAGGCGCGGGGCAGGGGGCTTTCCCGCGCGATGCTGGATCATCTGCTGGCCGAGGCCAAGGCCGCCGGTTTTACCCGCCTGTCGCTGGAAACCGGCGTGCAGCCCACCTTCATCGCCGCCCGCGCCTTGTATCTGAAGGCCGGTTTCGAGGAATGTGGCCCCTTCGAAGGCTACAGCCTTGACCCGAACTCGGTTTTCATGACGCGCACCCTTGCGTGACGCGGCCCAGTTGGGCAAAAGAGAGCCGTTGGTCCCGTAGCTCAGCTGGATAGAGCAGCCGCCTTCTAAGCGGCGGGTCGGGGGTTCGAGTCCTCCCGGGATCGCCATTGGCTTGTTAAGTTGTTGTCGTTCATGCCAACAAAGCGGGCTGACCCATGATGCCCGATTTCCTACCAGCCCTGTGCAGTGGTTGTCACCGACGGGGTGGTGCGGGCAACAACGGACCCGTCAGAGATGACGGCAAGGCGTGCGGGGCGCAGGCGGATGGCGTCGATGGGTGTCGAACAGTCATGCACCACAAGGCTGGCTCTGGCCCCGCGGCAAAGCCCGAAGTCCAGCCCCATGATGCGGGCAGGCGCTTCGGTGACCATCTGGAAAGCCTCTCGCATCTGATCGGTTCCGGTCATCAGCGCCACATGCAGGCCCATATGCGCCACGTCCAGCATGTCGCCCGACCCCAGCGGATACCACGGGTCCATGACGCAATCCTGCCCGAAGGCCACCGTCACGCCGGCGGCCAGAAGTTCAGGCACCCGCGTCATGCCGCGACGCTTGGGGTAGGTATCGGCACGGCCCTGCAAGGTGATGTTGATCAGCGGGTTGGCAATGGCCGCCACCTGCGACTCGGCAATGAGAGGGATCAGCTTGGACACATAGTAATTGTCCATCGAATGCATCGAGGTCAGGTGCGATCCGGCCACCCGCCCCTGCAGACCAAAGGCGATGGTCTCCGCCGCCAGCGTCTCGATATGGCGCGACAGCGGGTCATCGGTTTCGTCGCAATGCAGGTCCACCATAAGCCCGCGTTCGGCCGCAAGGCGGCAGGGGGCGCGCACGGCTGCGGCACCATCGGCCATGCTGCGTTCGAAATGCGGGATGCCGCCCACCACATCCACGCCCGCATCCAGAGCGCGGATCACCCGAGCCTCGCCTCCGGCCGCGCGCAGCCAGCCATCCTGCGGAAAGGCCACCAGTTGCAGGTCGATCTTGCCCTTGATGATGTCGCGCACTTCCAGCAGCGCCTCGACGGTGCGGAAGTTCGGATCGGTCACATCGACATGGCTACGGATCGCCAGCACGCCCTTTCCCATCGCCTGCCGGCAATAGTCAAGCGCGCGCGCCACAATGTCCTCGCGGCTTTGCTGCGCCTTCAATTCCCCCCACAGTGCGATGCCCTCAAGCAACGTGCCTGATGTGTTTACCCTTGGCCTGCCATAGCTGAGCGTGGCGTCCATATGGAAATGGCAGTCGATCAGCGGCGGGCTGACCAGACGGCCCGTGGCATCAATCACCTCGCGCGCCTGTGCTGTGATGCAGGGTTCAACGGCGGCAATCCGCCCTGCAGCAATGGCGATGTCGGCCTGCCGCCCATCGGGCAAAAGGCCGCCTTTCACGATCAGATCAAAGGTCATGTCTGACGCTCCTGACAGGTGGGGGCGCAGATACTGCGCGGGTTGCCTGCCCGACACAAGCCAGCGGCAGGGCATACAAGGGCGAGCGCCGCATCATGGCCGCTAACCCGTCATCACATGCGCGCGCGCAGGGTCCCATGACAGCCAGAATGATTGACCGCTTTCGGGCTGCAATTCGGCCAACTGGCTTTCGCTGACTTGCGCTTTCCATTCCGCGCCCTCTGCGGTTTCGAAATAGCAGATGATGCCGGTTCCGGCGAATTCTTCGGACAGGAACGACGCCTGAATGGCCGTCCCCGCTGGCCGGTTGCGCGATACCGTCACCCGGTCGGCCGCCACGACGATTTCGGCGGGTCCATCGGGGGCAGGCACAGACACCGGGCCTTGCGCGCTGTCCATCAGGCCAGCTTTGACCGTCCCGCCCAGAATGTTGTTGCGCCCCACGAATTCCGCCACAAAGCGGGTCTTGGGGCCGCGAAAAATCTCGCGCGGGCGGCCGATTTGTTCGATGGCCCCGTGACCCATGATCACCACGCGGTCAGCCATGGCAAAGGCTTCGGATTGTGAATGGGTGACGTAGACAAAGGTGATGCCCAACTCTTTTTGCAGGCGGGTCAGCACGCCTTGCATGCGGATGACCAGATGGGCGTCCAGCGCCGACAGCGGCTCATCCAGCAGCAGCATTTCCGGCTCTGTCACCAATGACCTTGCCAGCGCGACCCGCTGGCGCTGCCCGCCTGACAACTGGTCGATCCGCCGGCTTTCAAACCCCTTCAAGTCCATCCTGCCCAGCCACATCATCGCCCGCTCCCGCCGTTCCCTGGCATCAACGCCGCGCATCCGCAGGCCGAACTCAACGTTTTCCACGACGCTCAGGAAGGGAAACAGCGCCAGCGATTGCCAGACAAGCGGTGTATCGCGCCGATGGGGTGGCACTTCGTTCATCACCTTGCCACCAATGGTTATGCTGCCCGAGGTCGGGGCCTCCAGTCCGGCCAGCATGCGTAGCGTTGTGGTCTTGCCGCAGCCCGAAGGCCCCATCAGCGCCAGAAACTCGCCCCGCTGGATATCAAGGTCCAACGATTTGACAGCCACATAGGTGCCAAAGCGTTTATGGACGGCACGAAACTGCACAAGAGGTTCATTCATGGCGGCGCTTTCTGAAGATCAGGAACTGGGCCGCAATGACCAGTGACATCGAGGTCAGGAAGACGACCGTTCCGATGGCGTTGATCTGCGGGTCCACGTTGCCTTGCAGGATTTCAAGGATCAGCACCGGAACGGTGCGGTTCAGGCCCGATACGAACCAGGCCACGATGAATTCGTCAAAGCTGACGGCCGCCGTCAGGCACAGCGCCGAGACGATGGCGGGCGCGCAAAAGGGCAGAATGACATGGCGCATCGCCGTCCATGGTCCGGCCCCCAGATTCCACGCGGCGGATTCCAGCGACGGGTCCATCTGCGACAGGCGCAGCCGGCAGATCGCCATGGCAAAGGGCGTCGCCAGAACGACATGGGCGATGATGATGCCGGTCAGCGTCCCCGACAGACCGACCTGCGACAGCCACGCCAGCATCGCCAGCCCAAGGATCACCAACGGCAGAGTGGGCGGCAGCAAGGCCAGCGCAAGATAGGCCGGTTTGAACCGGAACCCATAGCGGAAGTCGGTATAGGCGGTGGCAAAGCCGATAAAGCTGGCAATGGCGGAGGTCGCCGCCGCCACAATCAGCGAATTGCCGATGGCTTGCCAGACTTCGGGGCGTGAAAAGGCGCGGGCATACCAGTCTGTCGTGAAATGGCCCAAGGGCAGCGTCGGAAAGCGGTCCGAGTTGAAGGAAAACACAACGCTGGCCGCGATGGGCGCGAAGATGAAGGCAAACAGGGCGGCAAGATAGGCCCAGCCAATGAAGGTTTTCATCCGCGCCCCCTGTAGGCGGCCTTCACCGCCGCCGTCGCCACAGCGAAAAGTGTCAGGATCATCACGATGGCCACCACCGCCGCACGCGGCCATTGCTGGCCCGATTTGGTGGTATCAATGATCAGGATGGTCAGCGTCGGGGGTTTGGACCCGCCAAGGTAGAACGGGCTGACAAAATCACCGAAGGTCATGATAAAGGCAAACAGCGCGCCCAGAACCAGACCGGTCTTGGCCGCAGGGATGATGACCCGAACCAGCGTGGCCCAAGCCGAAGCCCCCAGATTGCCAGCAGCCTCGATCAGACTTTTGTCGATGGCGGCAAGGCTCCATGTCTGGAAGATCACCACCAGCGGCAGCACCAGTGTCAGATAACCCACCATCGCGCCAAAGCCCGAATTCAGCATGGTAAAGGGGCCAAGACCCAGCCCGCCCAACGCCGCATTCACCGGACCGCTTTCGGCGAGGATCACTTGCCACGCATAGGCGCGCACCAGAAACGAGGTGAAGAACGGCACGATCAGACACAAAAGCGCAAAGCGGCGTCCGCTGTTGGTCAGCCGAAAGGCCAGAAACAGGGATGCAGGAAAGGCAATCGCACTGGCGATCACACCGGCCAGAACCGCCCGCCATAAGGTGATCCAATAGGCATCCCAGAACGCCCCCCGGCCCAGCATCCGCTCCCAGTTGTCAAAGACAAAGGTCGGCTCCATGCGGTAGTTCTTGACCAGCCAAAAGCTCATTGCAGCCATGAAGATCAAGGGGATGACAAAGAACGCGCCCTGCCAGAGCAACAGGGGCAGCCGCCAGACATAAGCATAAGGGTCAAACTTGCGAGATGCGTTCATGGTGTCGGTCGGGCTGGCCTTTCAGGCCGCCCGACCCTCCTTTCAGGCAGATTTGTAATCGGACCAGAAATCGTTCCAGTCTTCCAGCGACTGCTGCTTTGGCGTGTCACGGAAGAAGATACGGCCTTCGCGCAGCATCTTGACCGGATCATTGTCATCGCCCTCGATCAGGCCGGAACGCTTCGCCTCGGCAGGGTTGGCCTCTTGGATGGCCTTCCAACCGGATTTTGTTGGCGACAGGCCCGGATAGGCGGCCATTTGAATCGATTTCACCTGACCCTTCGGCCCAAGCATGTAGGTGATGAACTTGTTGATGATCTCTTGCTTCGTGGTGCCTTTGCCGATGGAATAGCTTTCGGTCCACTGAATGCCGCCTTCCTCGGGGATCACCGAGGCCACCTTGGCACCGTCCTTTTCCAGAACGCCGGTGATCCAGTCGCCAATGCCGACCATGGCCAACATCTCGCCGTTTTTCAGGCCCGAGAACGTGCCGCCATAGTCAAAATAGCCGCCGACCTGCGGCTTCAGGGACAGCATCTTTGCCTGCACAGCGCCCCATGCGGCTTCGTCGATGTCAAAAGGCGAAGGTGCCTTGTTGCCGTTCAACAGCGAAATCTGGCCAAGGCTGGGCAGATGCCAGTCGAAATGCCCGACCTTGCCGGTCAGCTTCGGGTTCCAATAGGCGTTATAGCTCATCGCCTCGGCACGGGTCAGCGCATCGGTGTTGTAGGACACGCCCAGAAGGCCATAGCGCACCATCACAGACCACAGGCTGTTTTCGGTCCAATGGCCGGGGAATTTCTGGAACTCCGGGAAGAAATCGTCGAACGGATAAAGCGCAGCATCCATTTCCTCAATGTAACCGGCCGCATTCAACTGCTGAACAAATTCCGCATCCGACAGGATCAGATCATAGGTGCCGGGCGGGGATTGCGAGATCAGCGCCAGCATGTTGTCGCCACCGGCATAATATTTTGGCACGAACTTGACGTTATTCTCGGCTTCGAACTCGGCCACGATGTCAGGCTCGGCATGGCCATACCATGCCAACATGTTGATCTGGGTGGCTTCTTGCGCCCATGCCCGGTTCAGCATCGGCGCGGTCAGCGCCACGGATGCGGCGCCTTGAAGCAGGCGGCGACGGGTCAGATGAAGGCGGTTCTCGGTCATGTCATTCCCCTGTTGCTGCGGCCATGGATCGATTCGTCCAGTTCCCGAGGCAAGATTAGGGGTGATTCTGCCCTAAGCGGAAATTTGGTATCTGTATGTTACGATAAGCCCGGTTTATGACCCCAGCCCCTGACCGGCGGCGCCGATCTGTTCCATCAACCATTGGGCCAGCCCATGTCCGGCCTTTGACAGACGGGCATGTTTGTAAAACAGCCCCACGCGCAGCGGTTCCAGCGGCGGAAAACCCTCGTCCTCGCGCCCGACCCGCAAACCGGGCGACAGGGTGGCGGGTGTCAGCGCGCTGACCCCAAGCCCCGCCAGCAGCGCCGATTGAATGCCCGCGACATCGCTTGTGACCAGAACGGTCTTCCAGATTCGCTTGGTCCCACGCATCGCCGCGCGCATTCTTTCGGCATATTCGCAAGGGTCGGGATGGCGGACAATCGGCAGCGGCAAGTGCTTTTCCCAGCGAAAGCCGTCCGCCATCGCCCAGATCGGCCTGATCGTGGCAGAGTTCACCAGATAGACATCCTCACCCGCAGGCGCGATGCCAATGGCGATGTTCAGCTTGTCGGCCGCCAAAGCATGCCGCAAATCGCGCGACAGCATGCTTTCCACCTCAAGCCGCACATCGGGATGATTGGCGGCGAATTGAGTGATCGCCTTCAACAGGAACGTGTTGGAAAAATCGGTCGGCAGGCCCACGCGAATCCAGCCTGACAGGGTTTCATTGGCAAAATGCGCGATCATGTCGTCATTCAGCCGCAGCATCTGCCGGGCGTAGGGGCCAAGCTCCACCCCCGCCGCCGTCAACCGCACCTGCTTGCCCTCGGTGTTCAGCAGGCGGGTCCGCAAGATTTCCTCCAGCCGCCGGATTTGCAGGCTGACTGCCGGTTGCGTGCGGCCCAGCACCTCGGCGGCTTTGGTGTAACTGCCCAGATCAACCACCGTGACAAAGGCCCGAAGCAAGTCTGTGGGAACATTGGTCAGCATTTGCGCCCCGCTGATGCATTAACAAAAATTATGGAACCATTGTAACAATCAATTTCAAAAATCGTCAAACCCAACCTTAGATTGGTCCCAGCAAGGAGACCGTCATGGATCGCAGCACTTTTCATCGCCTGTTCAAGACCCCGGGTCCGGTTGTTACACCGGTAATCCATGTGCTGGATCGCAGACAGGCCCTGACCAATATCGCCCATGTCGCGCGGCTTGGTGCTGCGGGTGCTTTCCTGATCAACCACGATTTTCCTGTCGATGATTTCCTGCCGATCCTGCGGGATCTGCGCCAAAGTTGCCCCGACCTCTGGATGGGGGTGAACTTTCTGGCGCAACCGGGGCGGGTGGCGTTTCCCATGCTTGGCCGTCTGGCCGACGCAGGCTGCCAGATTGATGCCTATTGGGCCGACGATGCCTGCATGGACGAACGCCAGCCCGTGCAGACCGAGGCCGAGGCGATCGCGGGCATTCGCGCCGCAAGTGGCTGGAGCGGCATGTATTTCGGCGGGGTCTGCTTCAAGAAACAGCGCCCCGTCAAACCGGCACTGAACGAATATTCCGCCCGCCTTGCACGGCCTTTCATGGATGTGGTCACCACTTCGGGCATAGCCACCGGCGAGGCCACCGACCTGACCAAGATCACCGATTTCCGCCGTGGTCTGGGCGATGCGCCTCTGGCCATCGCCTCCGGCGTCACCCCCGACAACGCGGCCCGATACGCAGCCGACGTGGATTGCTTCCTTGTGGCCACCGGCATCAACCGGCCCGGCGACTTTTACAACATCGACCCTGCGCGCCTTGCCGCACTTCTTGATCTCACCCGCGCTTACGGAGCCCCAAAATGACCGATCTTAAAGGACCACGCGACGACCGCTGGTATCTGTCGCTGATGTCGCCCAACACCAAAGGCCCCAAATTCGCCTGGCTGGACCCGACCTCGGTCTACATCAACTCGGCTGCCTTTGCCGATCTGCTGGACGATCTTCTGGCCGACCTCGAGGGCGTCGCGTTTGACGTGGTGGGCGGCTGCGATGCGATGGGCTTTGTCCTTGGCGCCGGACTGGCGGCCCGGAGTGGCAAGGGGTTCCTGCCGGTCCGCAAGGCCGGAAAGCTGTGCGTCGATACCGATCGCGTCAGCTTTACCAACTACTCCGGCAAGACTCAGGACATGGAGATGCGCCTGCCTGCCTTTGCCCCCGGCACACGGGTTCTGCTGGCCGATCAATGGATTCAGACCGGCGGCACGATGGAGGCGGCTGTTCAACTGGTGGAACGTCAGGGCGGGGTTGTGGCAGGTCTTGCCACCATCGCCATGGAAAACTGTCCGGCGACAGATGCCTTTGCCAGCCGTTTCCCCGTTGTGTCCGCCGTGGTGCAAGGCAGCCGTTGGCAGGCCGAGTGCAACGCGCAAGACCTGTCGAGTTTCCGCAGCTATGCGCCAGCGCGCACCTTTCCAACGGCGGGCCGGACCAAACCCTAAGGCCGCGCCGCCGCGTGATTTTCCTCGCTCTCCGGTGCCACAGCACCGGAAAGCCCTTTTGCGAAAAGGCCTGCCATGCCCCCGATCACTGCGCCCAAGCTGATTTCCGGCAATGCCAACCTGCCCTTGGGCCGCGCCATTGCCCAACGCATGTCCATGCACCGCGGCACCCAGATCAATCTGGTTGAGGCGCGCGTTGAACGCTTCAACGATCAGGAGATATTCGTCGAAGTGTTCGAGAATGTGCGGGGCGAAGACATGTATGTCATCCAGCCCACCTCGAACCCCGCGAATGACAACCTGATGGAGCTTCTGATCATGACCGATGCGCTGCGCCGGTCATCGGCGGCGCGGATCACGGCGGTGATCCCCTATTTCGGCTATGCCCGTCAGGACCGCCGCGCCAAGGCCCGCACCCCGATTTCGGCCAAACTGGTGGCAAACCTGATCGAGACCGCAGGCATTGATCGGGTGCTGACGCTGGATTTGCACGCGGCGCAGATTCAGGGTTTTTTCGATATTCCCGTCGACAATCTTTATGCCAGTCCGGTCTTCGCGCTTGATATCGAGCATCACTTCAAGGGCCGGATGGAGGAACTGATGGTGATTTCCCCTGATGTCGGCGGGGTGGCCCGTGCGCGCGAACTGGCCAAGCGGATCAACGCGCCCCTCGCCATCGTGGACAAGCGGCGCGAGAAGGCGGGCGAGGTGGCGGGCATGACCGTCATTGGCGACGTCAGGGGGCGCACCTGTCTCATCGTGGACGACATTTGCGACACGGCTGGCACATTGTGCAAGGCGGCCGAAACCTTGATGGAGCAAGGCGCAAAAGAGGTGCATTCCTACATCACGCACGGCGTCCTTTCCGGCCCTGCGGTCGAACGGGTCGCCAATTCGGTCATGAAGTCTCTGGTTATCACCGACTCCATCGAACAGGGCGCGAAGGTGCAGGAGGCACGCAACATCCGCATCGTCCCCACGGCCCCGATCTTCGCACAGGCCATTCTCAACATCTGGGGCGGCATGTCGGTCTCCAGCCTCTTTGAGACCACCACACTGGAGCCGATCTACGAAGGCTTTTACCCGAGAGAGCCTCTGCAGCCGCTTTGACCGGTGCCATGCAAGGCCCCGCACGCCCGAAATTGCCAAGCCTATATGTTCCGCCTGCTTTCCATCCGGTCGCGCAACATACTGATCGGCAACAGCGCATTCGGGGCCATCCGCGACAGACCATGCAGCGGAATGTTGTTTGCGGCTCTGCTTGGCAGCGCAAGGGCGCGGATCGGTGTTCCGCCGGCCCAATCGGATAATTCGCGGCCCATCGCCGTTGACAGCGCAATCCCGCGCCCGTTGCAGGCAAAACCCGCAATCAGGTCGGGGCCAAGATCAACAACGCGCGGCAGAAAGTCGGGCATCACTGCGGCAATGCCCGACCATTGATAGGCAAGTGGCGGCAGATCCGGCATCGCAAGCATATGCATAAGACGGCGATGTATGCCGCGCGGCACCCTGCCATCTGCACCCAAGGCCAGCATGTGCATTCCGCCACTGATCAACCGGTTCTGCGCGTCGAAACGCATGGTAAACAGGTTCCGGCGGCTGTCCGATACGCATTGCCCCTCGGGCAAAATGCGCTGGCGTATCGCGGCGGGCAGGGGGGCGGTTGCGATCTGGAACACCCGCAGCGGAAAGAAATTGCGCGCCAGATCAGGCCAAAGCTTGCCCACATAGGCATTGGTTGCCAGCACGACCTTGCGGGCAAGAATCTGGCCCGCTGCGGTTGTCGCGCACCATTGCGCGCCCTTGCGGATCAGCGCCGTGACGGGCGTTTCCTCATATACTCTGGCACCGGCCTCTGCGGCCGCGCGGGCAAGCCCCCGCGCATAACCGACCGGATTCACCACCCCGCCCGAGCGGTCGATCCATCCGCCACGCCAACCCGAAACACCGGTAAGCGCTGTGACTTCGGCGGCATCCAGCCGTTGCACGGGGCGCCCGAGTGCCGACCATTGCCGCACCCGATCCTGCGCCTTGGCAAAGGCCGCGTCGGAATGGGACGGCTGTATCCAGCCGACCTGTGCCGCATCACAATCGATCTGATGGCGGCGGATCAGATTAAACACCAGATCCCCGCTGCCTGCGGCCATCGAGATCAGGGCTTCGGCCCTGTCGCCCAGTCTTGCGCGCACCTCATCCGGGTCAACCTTGGCGAAATTCGGCACCACAAAGCCCGCATTGCGCCCCGTCGCGCCCCAGGCAACGCGATGCGCCTCGACCAAGATCACCGACAGCCCTTTCTGCGCCGCATGCAGGGCGGTCGACAGCCCCGCAAACCCGCCGCCGATCACCAGAAGATCGGCCTCATGCTGCCCCGCAAGCCTGTCAAAGGCAGGCAAGGGCGCTGCCGTCGCATGCCAGAGCGTGGCGGGTTCAAGGCTCATTTTGTCCTCCGGCCCGATCCGAAAAAGCCCTGCGGACGCCACAGCAGGATCAGGCACAGCATCACCCCGATGGCAACGATTTGCAGCGAGGCCGCGCGGGCTTGCAGATCGGCAGGGACGATGGCGGCGGTGAAAGACCCCGAGCCGACCCAGATCGCCCAGACCACAATCGCCCCCAGCAAGGCCCCACGGTTCGATCCCGATCCGCCCACCATCAGCATCGCCCAGACCTGAAAGGTCAGGGTGGGCAGGTAATTCTCCGGCGCGATAAAGCCGATGAAATGCGCCTGCACGGCCCCTGCCAGCCCCATCACCGCCCCGCCCACGGCAAAGGCCTGAATACGGTAGGATTGTGCGCTTTTGCCCAAGGCAATCGCCGCCCGCTCGTCTTCCCGCAAAGCGCGCAAAACCCGGCCCCAAGGGCTGCGCGACAGCCGCTCCAGCGCCAGATAGACCGCCAGTGTCACCGCTGCGATGACGGCCACATTGGCAAAGTTGAACAGCACCGATTGATCCTGCACGCCTGCAAACGGGCGCGGGATGAAGGCCACGCCGAACGGCCCTCCGGTCAGCCCTTGCGCGTTCAGCGCCACCAGTTGCACGACGACGGCGACGCCAAAGGTGGTGATCGCCAGATAGTCCGACTTCAGCCGCAACGTCGCATAGCCGGTAAAGGCCGCTGCGGCTGCGGTGATCAGGGCCGCCGCACCCCAGCCTGCCAGAATAGGCCAGCCAAAGCCGCCAATCCGGTCAGCCGTGTCAGGCGTGGTCAGGATGGCAGAGCTATAGGCTCCGATTGCCACAAAGCCGGCAATGCCGACATTGAACAATCCGGTCAGCCCCCATTGCAGGTTCAGCCCCAGCGTCACCAGCCCGAAGATCAGCGCCGTTGACAGAAAAAACGCGCCGTAGCCCAGAAGATCGATCATCTTTCCGCCACTCCGAATAGCCCCATCGGGCGCACCAAAAGGACTGCCATCAGGATCACAAAAGCCACCGCCGCGCGCCATTCCGCGCCGACGAATTGCACAGCGGCAGCCTCGGACAGCCCGATGATCAGCCCGCCCAGCACAGCGCCGGGAACCGATCCGATGCCGCCAAGAATCGCTGCGGCGAAGATCGGCAGCAACAGGTCCAGCCCCATCAACGGGCGGATCTGCACCAGAACACCGACCATCACGCCCGACGCACAGGCCAGCGCCGCCCCGATGATCCAAGTCGCGCGCACCACCTTTGCCACGTCGATCCCGACCACGCGCGCAAGGGCTGGGTTCTGTGAATAGGCCCGCATCTCGCGCCCGCGTTGGCTGCGCTGCATGAACAGATGCATCCCGATCACCAGCGCCAGCGTCAGAAGCAACAGTGCCACCTGATCCGCCGTGACGCGGATGCCAAGACCGACCGGCTGCGCGATCTGTATCGCGCGCGAGAAATAGGTGGGGCGCGAGGTAAACATGAACTCCAGCAGGCTCCGCAGCGCCATTGACGCGCCAAACGATGCCATCACCACGATGATCGACTGGCCGCGCGCCCGCAGTCGCGCAAACAGCACCCAGTCCAGACCCAAGGCCAGCAGCGCCGTCAGCCCCATCGCCACGATCATCGCCAGCACCAACGGCCAGCCGAAGGACAGCGGTGCCATCGGCAGGCTGCCGCCAATCGCTCCGACCACCGCCAGCGCGGCATAGGCCCCCCATGCCATGAAATCACCATGGGCAAAGTTGGAAAACCGCAAGATCGAATAGGTCAGGGTAACGCCGATCGCCCCCAGCCCGATCATCGCGCCTGCGATCAGGCCATCCAGCAGAAATTGCAGGCTCATGATGCGTCCTTCCGGTGGCCAAGATACAGCTCGGCGATCAAAGGGTTGTCCCACAGGGTTTTGGCGGGGCCTTCATGCGCCTCGCGCCCCTCGACCAGCACATAGGCGCGGTCGCCGATGGCCAGCGCCGCACGGGCGTTCTGTTCGACCAGCACGATGGTCAAACCGGCTTGGCGGATTTCAGACAGGCGTGCAAACACCTGCTCGACCAGTTTCGGAGACAGACCAGCCGAGGGTTCGTCCAGCATCAAAACCCGTGGCCGCACGATCAGGGCGCGGGCCACCGCCAGCATTTGCCGCTGCCCCCCCGACAGGCTTCCTGCCATCAGCGCGCGCTGGCGGGCAAGATCGGGAAAGGTTTCAAACATCTCGGCGATGCGGGGGGCAACCTCGGCGCGGGGCAGGATACCGCCTGCGACATGCAGGTTTTCCTCGACCGTCATCAGCGGGAAGATGTTCTCGGTCTGAGGCACAAAGGCCAGACCCTGACGGATTTTCAGATGCGCCGGAACGGCTGTGATGTCGTGACCGTCCAGCAAGACCTGGCCTGCCGTGATCGGCACCAATCCGGCGATTGCTTTGATCAGGCTTGATTTTCCTGCGCCGTTCGGACCAAGGATCACCACGATCTCGGCTTCGGCTGCGTGAATGGATGCGCCTTTGACAATCGACAGGCCGGGTTCGTATCCGGCGACCAGCCCGTTCACCTGCAAAATGGTCATGCGCTGGCCCCCCCAAGATAGGCTTCGATCACGCGGGGTTCTTTTGCGACCTCATCGGGGCGGCCCTGAAACAGCAGCGCGCCCTGCGCCATCACCACGATGCGGTTGCACAGCCGCGAAACCATGTCGATGTTGTGTTCGATCAGCACAAAGGTCACACCCGAGGCGTTGATTTCCTGAATCCGGCTGATCAGCACTTCCAGCAACGCCGGATTCACGCCTGCGGCGGGTTCGTCCAGCAAGATCACCTGCGGGTCTGCCATCATCACGCGGGCCAGTTCCAACAGCTTGCGCTGGCCACCGGACAGCACCCGCGCGGGGTCATCCGCCAAACGGCGAAGCGCCACCAGATCCAGCAAACCAAGCGCCTTTTCACGCGCGGCACGTTCTTCGGCGGCGATGCGGCGGGGCGCTGTGAAATTCGCCCACAGCCGCTCGCCCGTTTGGGATTGGCGGGCGATCAGCATGTTTTCCAGCAGGGACAGGTCCGGAAACGGGCGCGGGATCTGAAAGGTGCGCGCCATCCCGCCCGCAAGCCGGCGATATGCAGGCTCTGTCGTGATATCCCGCCCCATCAGCCGGATCGACCCTGCGCTGACCCTGACCGAACCTGCCAGCAGATCGAACATCGTGGTCTTGCCCGCGCCATTGGGGCCGATCAGCCCCAAAATCTCGCCCTTGCTGACCGACAGCGACATGCCGTTCACCGCAGCCACTCCGCCAAAGCGTTTGGTCAGATCACGCGCCTCTAGAACTATCTCGGCTGCCATGTCACCTCTGATGTTTGATCTGTGATCACACTTGATTTGATCACAGTAGAAGCGTCTAATCTGGAAAAGCAAGTGATTCGAGGCGGGGGAAGATGGTGGAAATTGCGGTGGGATTGGCACCCGTCGGGCGCGATACGGTGCAGGATCGGGTCTATTCCGAATTGCGCCGTGCGCTGATCGGCGGGCTGTTTGCGCCGGGTCAGGTGCTGACCATCCGGCAACTTGCCGATGCGTTGCTGACCTCGACCATGCCCGTGCGCGAAGCCTTGGGCCGCCTGATCGCCGAACAGGCGCTTGAGGCGCTGCCGAACCGCTCGATCCGGGTGCCGCTGGTGACGCTGGACCGGATCGAAGATCTGCTCCGTACCCGCGTTTTGCTTGAGGGAGAGGCAATGGAGCTGGCGGCGCAGCGGATGACGCCGCGCCTTCTGGACAGCATCCGCACCATCATGGCCGAGTGGGAAGAGATGCGGCTTGGCGGCGATCCCGAAACCGTTGACCGTGAGGTGACGCTGAACCACGCCTTCCACTTCGAGATTTACCGCGCCTGTGGCTCAACCATCCTGCCGCCGATGATCGAAAGCCTGTGGCTGCAATCGGGGCCGTTTACCCGTGCCGCGATCTATGCCTTTGCCGAAGCGGGCGCGCAGGACGCCGCACGGTTTCACCACGACATCCTGAATGCGCTTGCGGCAGGCGATGGCGTGGCGGCGCGGGCGGCGCTGGTCGCCGACATCAGCCGTCCTTTCGCCTATCTGCGCGAAAAACTTGGCAAAGAGGGGGTCGCATGACACTTCGCATCCAGTCCGCAGCATCCGGCCTGTCGGTTGTGGCTGATTTCCTTGACGGAAAAGCCCCCGCAAACATTGCCTTTCTAAGGGCTTATCTTGCCGTGCCGCGCGTGGTGCCGGGATTGCATGCGATGTGGACGGGGCCAGAGATTTCCTGCCCTATCCCCTCCGCCCATCTGGCAGGGGCCGGTTATGCCCGCGCCCTGCCGCCCGAAAACGCCACTCTGCACCCGCAACCGGGCGATATTGTGCTGGCCTATGTGCCGGAACGGATGTGGGGCGGCAACCCGGACCCGATCTTTGACATCGGCCTGTTCTACGGTCCCGGCGCGCGGATGCTGTTTCCGATCGGCTGGCTGGCCGGATCGGTCGTAGCGCAGGTGCGTCCGCAAGACCGCGCTGCCTTGGCCGAGGCCTGCGGGCGCATCCGCCGTGCGGGGGCTTGCGAAATCACCTTTCAGTTGGAGGCATGATGGACGACCAGTTTGAACTTTATGATCTGCGTGTAGAACTCGTGGCCCCCGAAGGTGCCAAGATCTACTGTGGCAAAGTCGGCGATTGGTTTGAATTGCGTGGCGAGCAGTTGCACATGCCTGCGGGCCAAAGCTTCTCGATCTACTCGCTGTCGGCGGTCCTGCCGTTGCTTGCCGCCAAACAGCGCCAGACCCATCCGCATGACTGGATGACCTCTGACGCCGAAGTGGCCTGCCCCGATCCGCATTGCCCGTCGCGCATGCGGATCACCCGTCTGGCCAAACGCAGCTTCAGCCATGCCGATACCACCGCCGTTCCGTTGCCCCCGGAGGAAAAATGAGCGTTTCCCGCATTACCCTGCGCCCCGGTCACGAGATTTCCCGTGTCATTCGCGGGGGCTGGCAGTTGGCAGGCGGCCACGGCCCCGTCGACCGCGCCGCCACGATTGAAGACATGATCGCCTTCGCCGAGGCTGGCATCACCACCTTTGACTGCGCCGACATCTATACCGGCGTCGAAGAACTGATCGGCGAATTCCGCGCCGCCTACGGCAACCGCCACGGGGCGCAGGCTTTGGCGGGGATCAAGGTGCATACCAAACTGGTGCCTGATCTGGCCCGACTGGCCACCGTGGATCGCGCCTATGTGCGCGGTATCGTGGAAACCTCGCTGAAACGGTTGCAGATGGAGCGGCTTGATCTGGTGCAGTTCCACTGGTGGGACTACACGGTGCCACGTTACCTCGAGGCTATCGGCTGGCTGAACGAGATGCGGGCCGAGGGGAAAGTGGCCCATGTCGGCGGCACCAATTTTGATACCGCCACCTCGCTGGAGATCATAAGTTCTGGCGTGCCTCTGGTGTCGATGCAGGTGCAATACAGCCTGATCGATCTGCGCGCCGAACGGCTTTTGGCACAGGCGGCGCTGGCCAATGACATGGGTCTGCTGTGCTATGGCACCGTTGCGGGCGGTTTTCTGGGGGACCGCTGGCTTGGCCAGCCCGAACCGCAGCATCCGCTCGAAAACCGGTCGCTGACAAAGTACAAGCTGATCATCGACGATTTTGGCGGTTGGGATCTGTTCCAAAGCCTGTTGCAAACCCTGCGCAGCATCGCAGACCGGCATGGATCGGACATTGCCACCGTCGCCAGTGCTGCGATGCTGAACCGCCCCGCCGTCGCCGCCGTGATCGTTGGCGCGCGCAATCGCAGCCATCTTCCGCGCAATGTCGCTATCTCGGAACTGGCTTTGACGCCGCAGGATCTGGCCGAAATCGCCGCCATACAGGCCGAAGGCAATATCCCCGAGGGCGACACTTACACGCTTGAGCGGGACCGCCACGGCCGCCACGGCAATATCATCAAATACAACCTCAACGCGGCAAGCTGAGGTGCAAAACAGCCGCCGGACAGGCCCAGCCCGGCGGAAACAAAGCAAGGGCAAACACCCTCCAAGCCCCAACAACAGCGAGAAATAACATGAGAAACACCCTCCTTGCCACCGTCGCAGCCCTTACGCTGCTGCCCGGTGCCAGCTTTGCCTGCGACATCACCATCGGCCTTGTGCTGGAACTGACCGGCGAGGCCGGTGCCTATGGTCAGGCCGGTGCGAAATCGGTCGAAATGGCATTCCGCGATCTGAACGATGCGGGCGGTGTGGCCGGATGCACCCTGAAAACCGACACCCGCGACAGCCAGACCCAAGCCAATGTCGCGGTCGATGCGGCCACGCAACTGGTGCAGGTCGCCAAGGTTCCGGCGATCATCGGCGGCATCATCAGCCCGATGTCGATCCCGATCCTGACCTCGGTGACAGGTCCGGCCAAAGTGCTGCAAGTGTCGCCCGCCTCGTCCTCTCCGACATTGACCGCGTTGGGACGCGAGGGCAAAACCAATGGCGTGTTTTTCCGCACCATCACCTCGGACGCGCTGCAAGGTGTTGCCGCAGCGAAATTCGCCATCGACAGCGGCATGAAAAAGATCGTGATCATCCACCAGAACAACGATTTCGGCGTCAATCTGGTGAAAGAGTTTACCGGCCCCTATACGGCATTGGGCGGCACGGTGATCTCGGTCACCCCCTATAACGCCAAGCAATCCAGCTATGCCTCGGAAGTGACGGCGGCGATGGCAGGGGAACCGGATGCGCTTTATCTGATCTCGGACCCGGTTGACGGTGCCACCATCGCCCGCACTTGGGTCAGTCAGGGCGGTGTGCAGAAATTCCTGCTGAATGACGGCATGAACAGCGACGATTTCATCACCGCCGTTGGCAAGGAATATCTGGGCAACGCCTTCGGCACCTCGTCCGGCACCGAAACCACCGCCTCGACCGAATATTTCAACGCCAATTACAACGCCTTCTCGGGTCTTGATCCGGCAGCCCCGGCCGCTGATCGCAGCTATGATGCGGGCGCGCTTGTGGGTCTTGCCATTGCGATTGCGGGCGGCCCCGATGCGGCCAAACTTCCCGACGCCCTCCGCAAAGCCGTCGATCCGGCAGGCGAGCCGATCTTTGCGGGCAAGGATGAATTTGCCAAGGCGCTGAAACTGATCGCCGAAGGCAAGCCCATCCGTTACGAGGGCGTCATCGGTCCGGTCAACTTCGACGCGTTCGGCGATATCTCCGGCCCGTTCCGCCTGTGGCAGATTCAGGACGGAGTGGTGACAACGGTTGGCGATATGACCACGGCGGATGTCGAGGCCGTCAAAGCCCAGATCCAGTAAGTTCTCTGCAAAGGCGGGCGCGGCAGTCTTGTTGCGCCCGCCTTTGCCCCCGACACGTCGCTATTCCCGACACGTCGCTATTCCCGTCGCCTCATCAGGCGCGGCCATTTCCCCTAGCGCCTTTGGCAATGTCATGCCCGCCCCCCCCCGCGCGCCAACAGCGGCTTGCGCCGAGGCATGCTGCACCCCCCTCATCACCACCGAAAATGCCGGTTTTGCGCCATCGCGGAACGCTGCGCGATTGCATCTGCGCGCTGGCTGTGACAGTCGCTTCTTCCCATCAACCGAGAACACCAAAGCCCATGATCCTCTCTGATACCGACCGTGATACCCTGCTGGCCACGCTGAACAGCAAGAAACCCGAAATCGTTCAGGCGCGCATGGCCAATGCGCTCCTCCTTCTGTCCGAAGGGCTGCCGGTCGAGGATGTCGCGGGCCTGCTCTACCTTGACGAAGCAACCCTTGCAGGGTGGCAAAAGATGTTCACGGCCCGTAAACCCCGCGCAGCAGCCTGAGAGCAGCATGACAAACACCCCCTCCATCACATGGCTTGTCACCCATTCCGGCGGGTTTCACGCCGACGAGGTGATGTCATCGGTCATCCTGACAAGGATTTTCCCCCAAGCCCAGATCATGCGAACCCGCGCGCCAGACTGGACGGCCCCGCAGCCGGATCGCCTGATCTACGACGTGGGCGGCGCTTATGACGCCGCAGCAGGGATTTTTGACCACCACCAGCGCGGTGCGCCGTTGCGCGATGACGGGCAGCCGCTCAGTTCGTTCGGCCTGATCTGGCGGCATTTCGGCGCAGAATATCTGGCCCTGTCCGGCATTCCCGAAGCTTGGATCGGCACGGTTCACGCGGCTTTTGACAAAGCCTTCGTGCTGCCGGTCGATCTGATCGACAACGGTGCCATCAGCCCGTCAAGCGCAGGCCCGCTTGCCAGCCTGACCCTGCCCACCCTGTTGGAAACCCTGAAGCCCGCCTTCGACGAAGCCGACGCCGAGGCCGAAACCCGTTGCTTTTTCGCCGCCCTCCAGATCGCCCGCGCCTTTGTCGAAGCGGCAGTTGCAGGCCATGCGGCCAAGATCCGCGCCGAAACGCTGGTGCGCGAGGCCATCACCCGCGCCGGACAAAGTCGCGTTTTGGAATTGTCCTCGGGCATGCCCTTTCGCAAGGCCATCGAAAAGGCGGGTGCCGATCACCTGCTTTTTGTGATGCATCCCCGCAAGACCGATTGGTGCGTCACCGGTATTCGCCAGAATGAGGGCGATTTCGCCCTGCGCGCCGATCTTCCGCTTGCTTGGGCCGGTCTTACCGACGCGGCGCTTGAAGCGGCAACGGGCGTAGAAGGTGCTGTATTCTGCCACAACGCACGGTTTATCGCAGCCGCGAAGACCCGCGAGGCGGCGCTGCGATTGGCCGACATTGCCGTTGAGGCGGCGCTATTGGCGACAGTCTGAACCACGAAGAAAAGGGCGGGTATCGCCCCGCCTTCTTCTGCCCATAAGATGAAGGGCAAACCTTGGCCCCGCTTGGCGCGCTGAAAAACCGGCCAAACTCTGTCGCATGGCCTGAAGGTGTTGCTGGTAGCCCCTGTGACGCAACCGGTTGCAATCCGAACGGGCCTATGGCGGGTATGTTCCGGGCCAAAGCCCTGTATAGTGCAATCCACAAGGCGATGATGGGCGGCAATAGATGGCGGTAACCCTGAAAGAAGTGGCGGAACGGGCCGGCGTGTCGCGGTCTGCTGTGTCACGGACCTTCACCGAAGGGGCTTCGGTTTCGCCAAAGACCCGCAGCAAGGTCGAAAAGGCCGCGACCGAATTGGGATACGCGCCCAATGCCTTGGCCTCCAGCCTGACGACGGGCCGCACAAAGCTGATCGGGCTGATCGTGAACAACTTCCAGAACCCCCTGATCCTTGAGGTTTTCGATCTTTTCACCCGAGGTCTGCAAGATCGCGGCTTGCGGCCCTTGCTGGTCAATCTGACCGATGCAACCGATCCGGCGGCGTCGCTCCGAATGCTGCGGCAATACTCGGTTGACGGGGTGATCGTTGCCTCGTCCACGCTTCCTTCCAGTTTTGCCCAAGCCTTCAAGACGGCGGGACTTCCGGTTGTTCATGCCTTTGGTCGCTATGCCGCATCGCCCGATGTGCATGTGGTGGGGATCGACAACATCGCCTGTGGCCGCATGGCCGCCGAGGCGCTGATTGCGCGCGGCTACCGCAGGGTGGGGTTTCTTGGCGGACCAGAGGCCGCCACCTCGACCCAAGACCGCGCCGCAGGCTTTCTGGGTGCCATCGCCGCGCATCCGGCCATCACAGTCAGCGCAAGCTATGCCAGCGCCTATACATTCGATGCAGGGCGGACCGAGATGCAGCGGCTTCTGGCCATCGCCCCGGCCGAGGCCTATTTCTGCGGTGATGACCTGCTGGCCGTCGGCGCGCTAAGTGCGATTGAAGAGGCCGGTTTGTCGGTGCCGGATGACATCGGCCTGATCGGCCTGAACGATATGGAGATGTCACGCTGGCAGAACATCGGGCTGACCACAATCCGTCAGCCCGTTGCCCGCATCATCGACGCCGCTATCGAACTTGTGGTCAAGACCATCGAGACGCCCGACCGTGATCCCGAAATCCGGTTGTTTCCGTGCCGCCTGATCGACAGGCGCACCCTGCGTTAGCGGAACATCGGTGGCCTTGCATCAACCCAGCCGCCGCCCGCCTTGCCACTGGCCGCCACAGCAAACACCGCCGCCATCGACCGCAATCCATCCTCGGCGCGCGGGTAAAGATCGGCGGCAGGATCGGGCGCGCGACCTGCCCTTTGCGCGGAGATAGCTTCGGCCAGGTCTTTGTAGATATTGGCAAAGGCCAATGGCATCCCCTCGGCATGGCCGATGGTGACGCGGCTGGAGCGATCTGCCTCGGGGCTAAGACCGGACTCTCCCCGTTCGATCACCTGCAAACGGCCCCCCAGCGGCATCCAGTAAAGCTGGTTCGGCTGCTCTTGCGCCCAGCGCATCCCGCCCTTTTCGCCAAAGACCTGCAACGTCAGCCCGTGCTGCCGTCCGAGGGCGATCGAAGATGTCCAAAGCCGCCCGACAGCGCCGCCGTCAAACCGCAGGTTCACCTGCGCGTCATCCTCCAGCACCCGGGAGGCAATGCAGGAAACGGTGTCGGCGGAAAGGCGGATCACCTGCTGGCCCGTCACGAAACTGGCCATATGCAGGGCGTGAATCCCACAGTCTGCAAACTGCGCCGAAATGCCCGCCTGCGCCGGATCATAGCGCCAGCGCACGCGCGGATTGTCGGCGTCGGCGGCATCGGCGTGGTGGCCGTGGGCGAATTCGGCCACCACCATCCGCACCGCGCCCAGATCTCCCCGCGCCACCATCGCCCGCATGTGCCGCACCAGCGCATATCCGGTGTAGCCGTAGTTCACCGCGCAAATCCGCCCCGCAGCGCGCGCGGTGGCCACGATCTCTTCGCCCTCTTCGACGGTCATGGTCATGGGCTTTTCGCACAGCACATGGAAGCCTGCCTTCAGGAAGGCGCGGGTGATCTCAAAATGTGTGGCGTTGGGCGTGGCCACCGTGACCAGATCGACCCGATCCGCGCGCCCGCGCTCGCCCTCCAGCATCTCGCGCCAGTCACCATAGGCGCGGTCGGGCGCCAGACCCAGTCGCTGCCCATAGGATCGCCCCGCCTCGGGGCGGTGATCCAGCGCGCCTGCGGTGAACTCGAACAGCCCGTCCAGACGTGCGCCCAAGCGGTGTGCGGGGCCGATCTGGCTGCCTTCACCCCCGCCGATCATGCCCCATTTCAACTGTGCCATGCGGGAAACTCCTGATTGAAGCCGATGGAAGAGAGGTAAGCACGGTTCAACCGCGCATCGTCGACGGGGCTGACATCCAGCAGGGGATCACAGTCTTGCTCGACCGTGACCCAGCCCTGAAACCCCGCATCCAGCAGAATTTGCCGCACCGCCGGAAAATCCACATCGCCGCGACCAAGGTTGCAGAAAATGCCCTGACCGCAGGCGTCATAGAATCCGGTGCCTTGGGCGATGGCGCGGGCCTTTACAGCAGGGTCTATATCCTTGAAGTGCATATAGGAAATGCGGCCTACATGGCGGCGCATGAAGGCAACCGGATCATAGCCCGCATAGGAATGGTGGCCGGTGTCGAAGCAGATTTTCAGGATGCTGTCGTCCACCTCGTTCAGCAAACGCTCCAGCTCCGGCTCGAAATCAAGGAACCCTGCGGCATGGGCATGGATGCCAACCGTCAGTCCGTAGTCCTCGGCCCCCAGACGCGCGACCCGGGCAATCCGGTCGCGGAAGGCCGCCCACGCGTCGGGTGCCATCTGCACGGCGGCGTCGGGTCTGCCAGCCGTCGGCGCGCGGCGGGGCGAGATGGAATCGATCAGCACCAGATGCTGCGCCCCATGAGCGGCCAGCGCCTTGCACGTGCGCTGTGCGGCATCCCAGACCTCTTCCCACTTGGCGGGATCATGGAAGGGGCGAAACACCACGCCGCCGATCAGTTCCAGCGCGTGTTCGGCCAAGGCCTCGGCCAGAAGGACCGGATCTTCCGGCATATAGCCGACAGGGCCAAGTTCGATCCCGCGATAGCCCGCATTTGCACAGTCTTGCAGCACCTGCCGCCATGCCGGATTGCGCGGGTCTTGCGCGAATTCGACGCCCCAAGAGCAGGGCGCATTACCGATGCGGATGGTCATGATCCGGCTCCTTTCAGTCTTTCGGGACGCTGTGCCAAAGGCCGTCCGCCGCGGCCCTGAAGGCGGTGTCGATGATCTGCGCCACGGCAAGCCCGTCCCGAAACGTCGGCCAGACCGGTTGCCCCGTGGCAATGGCGGTCAGGAAATCCCGCGCCTCGATGATGATCTGATCCTGATAGCCGGTGCCATGCCCCGGTCCCTGACAAAAGGCGGCATAGTCGGGGTGGTCCGGCCCCGTCAGGATACGGGTAAAGCCGCGCGTCGCCTGCGGGCCCTCGGCGCGATACAGCCACACCGCATTCTGGTCTTCCTGATCAAAACGGATCGCGCCCTTTGTGCCGTGGATTTCATAGGCATAGCCCATCTTGCGCCCCGTGGCAGTGCGGCTGACATAAAGATGCCCCATCACCCCCGACGCAAATCGCAGCATCAACTGGGCGTGGTCGTCATTGTCTACGGCTCTTGGTCCCTCGGGGCTGGGGCGGCTGTGGTGAATCGTTTCGATCCGTGCCGAAAGCTCGGCAATATCCCCCATCAGCGCCAGCGTGCAGTTGATCGGATGCGGTGCCAGATCGCCCATCGTGCCATTTGCCCGCCCCGTCGTGCGCCAAGTGGCGGGAAGCGCCGGGTCGGCCAGAAAATCCTCGGTATGTTCGCCGCGAAACCATGTCACCGTGCCAATCGCGCCTTCTGCCAGCAGGTGCCGCACGAATTGCGTGGCCGGCGTGCGGACATAGTTGAAGCCGATCATATTCGGCAGGCCAGAGGCTTCGGCGGCGGCAACCATCGCGCGCGCCTCCCCAAGCGACGCCCCCAACGGCTTTTCGCAGAACACCGGCTTTCCGGCGGCAAAGGCGGCTTCGGCAATGGCGCGGTGGGTGGATTGCGGCGAGGCGATGATCACCGCCCCGACCTTCGGGTCCGCAACCAGATCCTGCCAATCCTGTGCCGCGCGGGCGAACCCATAGGCTTTGCGATAGGCTTCGGCGCTTTGCGGACTTGCGGCGGCAATCATCTCGAGTTTGGGGCGCAGCGGGGTGTTGAACACGGCAGCCACGGCCGCATAGGCGACAGCATGGGCCTTGCCCATATAGCCCCCGCCGATCAGCCCAATTCCGATTTCTGTCATCGAAGCCCCAACCTCCCGCCAGTATTGCAACCGGTTGCAAAAGATGTATCCTGACAGAACACGCCGCGCAAGTCCCGTTTGGTGACGCCGCAGGCCATCAACCAGACGAGGGAGCATGACCGAAACCGGAGACACCCTTACCCAGACCCTCGCGCGGATCGTGCAGGCCAAGGTTGCCGACTGGACCTCGGGGATCGTGGTGACGGTTGATGCCAGTGATGGCTGGGCAACCCAAGCCTGTGACAGCGGGGAAATCGGCGCGGCACAGACCTTGGCCAGCGCAAGCCTGCGTGCAAGACGCAAGGCGAGTGCGGCAGGGCGCATCCGGCAAAGGCGGGGCCTGTGATGGCTGATCTGGCTCGCCTTGGCGCAGGGCGCTTTGTGGTGATGGGGCGCGCGGGCATGGACCTTTACGCCGACCCCCCCGGCATCAGGACCGAAGACGCCACCCGTTTCACCGCCAGCCTTGGCGGATCGGCGGCCAATATCGCGGTGGCGCTGGTAAAGCTTGGGTGCAAGGCCGCCCTTGTCACCTGCGTGTCCGATGATGCCGTGGGCCGCTTTGCGCTTAATGCGCTTGACCACTATGGCATCGACCGCCATCACATCCGTGCCATTGCGGGCGAGGCGCGCAATTCGCTGGCCGTGGTTGAAACCCGCCTGCAAGACTGCCAATCCGTCATCTACCGCAACGGGGCTGCCGATTTCGCAATGACCGAAGCGGATGTCAGCGCGATAGACTATCCCGCCTATTCGGCCCTGATCACAACTGGCACCGTTCTGGCTGCCGAACCGTCGCGCAGCGCGGCGTTTCGGGCGTTTGATCTGGCAAAGGCGGCGGGCTTGCCCCTGATCTTCGACATTGATTACCGCCCCTATTCATGGCCCTCCGCCAAGACCGCTGCCGAAGTCTATTCCCGCGCGGGCGCGCTGTGCGATGTCATCGTGGGCAATGATGTGGAATTTGGCTTCATGGCGGGCGATTACAGCCGCGGGCTTGACTGCGCGCGCGATCTTGTCGCGGCAGGCGCGCAGATCGTTGTCTACAAGCGCGGCGAAAAGGGCGCGATTACCCTTTCCACCAAAGGGGAATTCGCCTCAGGCATCTACCCCACCGCCGCACTGAAGCCCACCGGCGCAGGCGACAGCTTTCTCGGGGCCTTTGTGGCGGCGCTGGCCGAGCGGCGGCCTTTGCAAGAGGCCGTCTCGCGCGGGTCGGCGGCCGCTGCGATGGTCGTGGCCCGCGTCGGTTGCGCCCCTGCCATGCCAACCCTTGCCGAGCTTGACGCCTTCCTTGCCGCCCGGTCCGGCATCCTCTCATAAAGGGATCAAACATGCACATCGCCCCTTTCGATAACCAGAACCGCGCCATTGTCGATGTGGACAACGCCCTTGTGCCGCTGGTCTATTTCAACATCATCCGGCTGAAGGCGGGGGAGAGTTTTGACTACCGTGTGGCAGGCTATGAAACCTGCATCGTGCCGGCAACCGGCACGGTCACAGTGGAAACATCTGGCGAAACCTTTGCCAATATCGGCCATCGCGGTGTCGATGTCTGGGATGGCGAGCCGGAGGGCGTCTATATCCCCAGCGGCTTTCCCGCCCGCATCACCGCGCGCACCGACACCGAGACCTTCATCGCAGGCGCGCAGTTTGCCCAAAGCCTGCGCGCCTTTGCGGTGCGGGCCGGCGATATCGACAAGGTGCAATACGGGTCCGATGACACCAAAACCCATCGCAAGATCAAGCATATCCTTGGTGCCGCCTATCACGACAGGGTGGGCCGCCTGCTGGTAAGCGAGCTTTTCACCGTAGGCGCGGGCGGCTGGTCGGGCTTTCCCAGCCACAAGCATGACACCGATCGCCTGCCCGACGAAACCCGCCACGACGAATGTTACAACTTCCGCTTCCGGCCCGATTATGGCTCTGGCCTGCAAATGCTTCAGCGGGTCGATAACGAACCCGGCGATGCCTATCACATCGTCAACCGCTCGACCGTGCTGATCGACAAGGGCTATCACCCCTGCTGCGTGTTGCCGGGATACGAGATGTATTACTTCACCATCCTTGGCGGCCAAAGCCAGCGCAGCCTGAAGCAGCATTTCCAGCCCAGCCATGCCGCGCAGTTGCACACGATCCCCGGCATCATGGATATGGTGGCCAAGTTCAAATGACGCTGGTTCCCCTGACCGACGTGTTGCGCCCCGCGATGGCTGGCGGTTATGCCGTGGCAGGGCTGGTCTGTCTGGGCTGGGAGGATATGCGCGCCTATGTCATGGCCGCACAGGCCGAACGCGCGCCGGTGATCCTTCAGGCCGGACCAGCCTGCCGCGCGCATACGCCGCTGCCCGTTCTGGGGGCGATGTTCCGCCATCTTGCGGCCAGCGTCGACGTGCCGGTGGTGGCCCATCTGGACCACGGCACTTCGCTTGCGGACTGTCGCGCCGCGCTGGACGCAGGCTTTACCTCGGTGATGTTTGACGGATCAAACCTGCCGCTGGCGCAGAACATAGCCGCGACGGCGGCGGTGGCGGCCTTGGCACATGCCGCGGGGGCGTCATGCGAAGGCGAGATCGGCTTTGTCGGTTATGCCGGAGGCGCGGCCTCGGCTGGCACCGATCCGGCAGAGGCCGCCCTGTTCGCCCGCGAAACGGGCGTCGATGCCATGGCGGTTTCGGTGGGCAATGTGCATCTGCAAAGGGATCACATTGGCGGGCTGGACATCGCCCATCTGCGCGCAATCGAGGCGGTAACAGACGTGCCGCTGGTCATCCACGGCGGATCTGGCGTGCCGCCCGCGCAACGCGCCCTGCTGGCCGCCACCTCGCATATCTGCAAATTCAACATCGGCACCGAATTACGCATGGCTTTCGGCTCTGCCCTGCGCGACGCCGTAAACCGCGACCCCGCCCGCTTTGACCGCATCTTGATCTTGCAGGAAACCCACCCGCCTGTGTTCGACGCTGCCAGAGCCGCAATCCGCAGTCTTGGTGCCAGCGGGCAGGTTTAAGGCACCGCCTGCCTTTGGCATCTGTAATATCGCGCCAAGACGGTGCAGGCGCTTTCCTTTCTGCGTGAAACTCGGCAAGTGTCGCAAGGCAAGGCATTACAGGCGCAAAGCGTGATCAGTTCCCGAATTACCATCCAACCGGCACCTCTGCTCTCGGTCATCGTGCCAACCTTCAAAGAGCGGGACAACGTGGCCGAACTGGTGCGGCGTCTGCATTTGGCGCTGGTCGGGGTGGCTTGGGAGGTGATCTTTGTCGATGACGATTCACCCGATGGCACGGCGGATGCGGTTCGGGCGCTGGCACTGACCGACGCGCGGGTGCGCTGTGTGCAGCGGATCGGGCGGCGCGGCCTGTCCTCGGCCTGTGTCGAGGGGATGCTGGCAAGCTCGGCACCCTATCTATGCGTCATGGACGGCGATTTGCAGCACGATGAAACCATCCTGCCAGACATGCTTGGGCGGCTGACCGGACAGGATCTCGATATCGTGGTGGGCAGCCGCTATGTGGCCGGTGGCGCGATCGGCGACTGGACGGCCCGCCGCGCGTGGATCAGCCGTCTTGCCACCCGCATCAGCCATCTTGTGGTGCCACCCGCCCTGCATGATCCGATGAGCGGGTTTTTCATGCTGACGCGTCCGGCCTTTACCGCGTCTGTCCGCAGCCTTTCCAGCACCGGCTTCAAGATTCTGGTCGATCTTTTTGCCTCAAGCCCGACCCCGCTGCGCTTTGCCGAGGTGCCATATACCTTCCGCAGCCGCAACGCGGGTGAAAGCAAACTGGATAACCGTGTCGCTTGGGATTACGGCATGTTGCTGGCGGACAAGCTGGTTGGCCATCTGATTCCGGTGCGCTTCCTGTCCTTTGCCCTGATCGGCGGGGCGGGTGTCGGGGTGCATTTCCTGTGCCTGTCGCTGCTGATGGCGCTGGGCAGGACCGATTTTGCCACCGCCCACACAATGGCGACGGGGCTTGCCATGCTGTTCAACTTTACCCTGAACAATCTGCTGACCTACCGCGACCGCCGCCTGTCGGGGCTGGGCTGGTTTGTCGGGCTGTTCTGGTTCGTTCTGGCCTGCAGCATCGGGGCTTTGGCAAATGTGGGCATTGCGATCTACCTGTTCAAACTGGACGGCGGCTGGCCCTTGGCCGCCCTTGCCGGTATCGCGGTTGGCTCGGTCTGGAACTATGTGGCAACCTCGGCCCTGACGTGGAAGAAACGCAGTGCGTGAACAGGAGACGGCTGGAATGCAGCACAGGCTAGAGCAGTTTTTCCGCGCCAATGCCACGATCCTTCTGGCGCTGATCGCGCTGCAGATCGTCGTCTACAGCTATTTCTACTTCGGCCCGATCCTTACCAACCACACCTTTCCCAACGCATGGGTGGTCGGCTACCCTTCGTTCAAGACCCTTGGCGAGGGGCGCTGGCTGGCCGATCTGGTCATCTTGGTGCAGGGCAGTTCCGGCGTGCAATCGCTGCAAATGTTCGTGGCAACCGCGCTGCAGGCGGTAAACGGAGTGCTGTTTGCCCGGCTTTGCGGTTTGACCCGCCCCCTGCATATCGGCATGGCCGCCGCGTTGCTTTGCCTTTATCCGGCGTTTCTGGACTATTACGTCTTCAACATCGACCATCTGACCTTTGTGCTGGGCGATACTTTGGCGCTGCTGGGCCTGCGGGCCGCGCTGCAAAACCCGCCCTCACTGCGCGCACTGGGCCGGCCTGCGTTGTTCTTCATGTTGGCCATCGCCTGCTATCAGCCCAAGATCGCCCTTGTCGCCACGCTGTGCGTGATCTTCTTCGCGCTGTCGCTGACCCGTCAGCCCGCGACCGTCACCCTGCAGCGGGTGGTGCGGATGGCGGGATATGCCATCGCTTTGGCCGTGTCGGGCTTGCTGCTGTATTACCTCTCGATGAAGCTGACAGTGTTCTATGACATTGGCCAGCGCGCCTATATGAACACCCCGGCGCAAATTCTGGCCGAAAGCGCCGCCGCCTATGGCCATTTCCTGCGCTACTTCTGGACAGGCTCGGCCTATCTGCCACCGCCGCTTCTGGGGCTGCCCCTGATAGCCGTGATCCTTGGCGGCTTGGCGCTGTTCCCGCGCCTTGCGGCCACGCGCGGCGCCCAGAGTCTGGCGCTGCTGGTGGTGATCGTGGCGCTGCCGCTGGCCTTGCGCGCCTCATATATCATCAATGAAACCACATGGGACGGGGCGGGGCGCATTAACTTTGCCTATGGCTATGCGCTGATCTTCTTTCTGATCTGCCTGCTGCAGCATGTGCGGCTGCAAAAGCCGGGCCTTGGCCTGATCGCGGTGCTGGCCTATTTCAGCGCGGTTGCGGATGCTCAGGAAACCAACGCCGCCGCGATGAAGACCGAATATGATACCGCCATGATCAACCGCATCGCCGCGCGGATCGAGACGGTGACGCCCGATCTGCTGCAAACCCGCCACCCCATTGCAATCTTTGGACATTATCCGGCATTCCCGCATGAACGCTACCTGCGCTCGGCGGCTGGCCTGCACTGGGTCCACAGCCAAAGCGCCACCTTCGAGGTCTATCGCCAGACCGAAATCCTGAACTTCTTCTTCGGCAGGGATGTGGTTCATAGCCCGACAACCGCCCAACTTGCCCAAGCCGCCGCCGCTGTGAAAACCCGCCCCGCATGGCCCGCGCCGCAATCGGTGTTCGTGCAAAACGGCACCGTCATCGTGTTGCTGGAACCCTACACCGACGATCTGCCCCGCACTTGGGCAGCAGACTAAGGCGTTTTGCCGTTGATCCGGATCAACGGCAAAACACAATATCCCCGGCCTGTCATGTCCTGGTTTGCCTGCACTCTGACCCAGAGTGACGGCATACCGCTTTAGCGGTCCTTGTCGTCCAGCCATGCCTTGATGATGCCGCGATGCCGCGCGCGGTCATAGCTGGCGAAATGCCCGCCATGCACGATCCGCACCGGCAGATCGTAAAGCCTGACCATCGAGGCATGATAATCGGCGGCGTTGCTATGGTAGGTGTCCTCGATCAGCGGCCCGTCATAGACAATATCGCCGGAAAACAGCACACCCGAGGCCGCCTCCCACAGCGCGATCCCGCCGGGGGAATGGCCGGGTGTGTGGATCACCTCAAAGCTGCGGTCGCCCAGATCAATCCGGTCACCATCCTGCAAAACCCGCGTCGCAGGGGCGGATTTCACCGCATAAGCCGTTGAAAGATAGGGCGCGGGCGGTAGGGCGGTGAAAATCTCGTCCGTCACATAAGGGTCGGCCAAAGTGGCCGCGCGGGTCGGATCGGCCAGAATCTCCGCCTCGGCTTCGTGGCACAGCCGACAGGGGAATTCATGGTGGCAGCCGATATGGTCGAAATGCGTATGGCTCGCCACCGCGTCCAAGGGCCGTTCCGTGACCAGCGGCACCCAGTCGCGCAAGGACACCACGCCCATACCGCTATCCACCAGCATATCGCGATCCCGCCCGCGCACATGCCAGACGTTGCAGCGGTAGAACTCGTGGATATGCGGCTCGTCGATCCAGCTTACGCCATCGCCCACCGTCCGCACCCGCCACCAATCCTGCGCCCTGATCCGTTGCATCACGCCTCCAACAGCACATAGGCCGAGGCCGCCAGATCCAGCACCGTCCCCACCTCGGGCGCGGCCCCCTGCGGCAGATGCAGCGTCAGCACCATCTCCGGCGCGGCCAGCGGCGCCACATGCGCCCGCACATAGGTGCCGAAAAATGCCGCATCCAGCACCGTTGCGGGACCAAGTTTCAGCGCGCCAACCGTCCCCAAAGCCTCGGGGCGGATGCACAGCACCTTGTCGCCAGAGTTTTCCACGGCCAGATCGCCCAAGGCCGACATCGTGCCGCGCAGGGGTATCTTGTTGATCTCACCCATGAAACCGGCGGTAAACAGGGTCTTGGGCCGCAGATATATATCCCGCGCAGGCCCGACATCCTCGATCCGCCCGCCGTTCATCACCACAATCCGGTCGGCAATCGCCATCGCCTCTTCCTGATCATGGGTCACATGCACAAAGGTGGTGCCAACGCGGCGCTGGATCGCCTTCAACTCGTCCTGCATGGCGCGGCGCAGCTTCAGGTCCAGCGCGCCCAAAGGCTCGTCCAGCAGCAAAACATCCGGCTCCACCGCCAGCGCGCGCGCAAGTGCCACCCGCTGCCGCTGCCCGCCCGACAATTCATGCGGGCGGCGATCCTCGCGCCCCGCCAGACCCACCAGCGCCAGCATCTCGGCGGCCTTGTCGCGCCGCGCCGCCTTGGCCACCCCCCGCATCCGCAAGCCAAAGCCCACATTCTCGGCCAGCGTCATATGCGGAAACAGCGCGTAATCCTGAAACACCGTCGTCGTGGGGCGGTCCTTCGGCCCCACCCCCGCCATATCCCGCCCCCCGATCAGCACGCGCCCCGCCACAGGCTCGGCAAAGCCGCCCAGAATGGTCAGCAGCGTGGTCTTGCCACAGCCCGAAGGCCCCAGCAGCACGACAAATTCCCCCGCCGCAATTTCCAGCGACACCGCATCCAGCGCCGTGGCCGTCCCGAACCGCTGGCTAACCCCTTGAATCGAAACCGATGCGGTCACTTGCGCCTCCTGAAGACAAAAACCTCGGCCAGCACCACGGCGGTAACGGATACCAGAAACACCAGCGCGCCCAGGGCATTGGAGGCGGGCGACAGGCCCGACCGCAGCATCGACCAGATTTCGACGGGCAGCGTCACATCGAACCGTGTCAGCAGGAACGCGATGATAAACTCGTCCCAGCTAAAGGTGACCGACAGGAAAAATGACGCCGCAAGGGCAGGGGCCAGCATCGGGGCCGACACCAGCCACAGCACCCGCGCCTCGGAAGCACCTAAATCCCGCGCGGCGCGTTCGGCGTTCTTTTGCTGATCGCCCATCGCCGCATAGGTGATTGCAAAGCACAAAGGCAGGTTAATCACCACATGCCCGATTCCAGTCGTCCACAGCGACAACCTGATACCCAACTGATTGAAAACACTCAGCAACCCCAGCGCGATGATCAGCGTGCTGACCGCCATCGGGGCCACCAGCACCCCCCGCATCAGCGCGCTGGCAGGCAGTTTCACCCGCGCCAGCGCATGCGCTGCCAGAAACCCCAGCACTACCGCAAGCGCCGAGGACACACAGGCCACCAGTAGCGAATTGCCCAGCGCCGCCATCAGATCGCGGTCGCCCAGAACCTTGGCATACCATTTCAGCGATACGCCCTGAAACGGCGGCACGGGCAGGCGGCCACCTTGAAACGAAAACGCCACCAGCACCGCAACGGGCAGGAAAATGAACACATAGGCGACCGCCAGATAAGCCCAGGTCAGCGCGCGCATCACAGCCGGTCCAATCGCAGCCAGCGCGCGCTTGCCGCATAGGCCAGCGTCACCACCGCCATCAGAATGACCGACAGCGCCGATGCCAGCGGGAAATTCCCGCTGCGCCCCAGTTGCAGCATGATCAGTTGCGGCAGGGTCAACTCGTTGTTTCCACCCAAGATTTGCGGGGTGATATAGTCGCCGATGCACAGCACAAAGGTAAGGAACGCCCCCGTCACCACCCCCGGCAGGGTCAGCGGCAGGATCACATGCCGGAACGTCGCAATCCGCCCCGCGCCCAAGTCTTGCGCTGCGCGGGCATAGTTGGGCGACAGTTGAATCAAATTGGCATAGATCGTCAGCGTCAGCAGCATCACAAAGAAATGCACAAACCCGATCACCGTGGCGGTGCGCGTCGCGGCAATTTCCAGCGGCTCGGCAATCACGCCAAGGCCCAACAGCGCCTTGTTCACCACCCCGTTTTGCCCCAGCACCAGCAGCCACGCATAGGACCGCACTACATACGATGTCCAGAACGGCAGCACCGCCAGCAACAGCGCCAGCCTTTGCCAGCGCGCAGGCACCCGAAACGCGATGATCGCCGCCAGCGGATAGGCCAGAACCAGCGAGATCACCGTCACAATCGCCGTGATCTCAAGAGAGTTCAGCAGCGCCTTGAACAGCGCCCATTCGGTGAAAAACCGCACATAATTGCCGGTATCGAACCCTTGCACCACTACGCGCCCTTCAAGATGCGCGAAGGACAGCAGCAGCATCGCCGCAAAGGGGATCACGAAAAAAGCGATGGTCCACAGCAGGGCAGGGGCCACCAGCCCCCACCCCAACCGGCGTTCAGCGCGGGCTGCGCTCAATTTTGCAGCATCTCGGTCCACAGATCCTGCATTGCGGTATCAAGCGCCGCATCCGGGATCGGGTAAAGCTGCGCGCGGGCAAGGAAATCGGGCTGTTCATCCCAACGCAGAACCGCCTTTTGCTCGGGCGTCAGCACCTCGCCTGCCTTGGCGTTGGCGGGCATGCCCCAATAGCAGCTTGCCGTCGCCAGACGCGCCTGACCCTCGGGCGAGGTGATGTATTTCACAAACTCCAGCGCCAGATCGGGCTGGGTAGACCCCGCCACTACGCCGATGGATTGCGCCCAGCGCAAACCGCCCTGCTTGGGGATCGTCCAGTCAAGGTTGGGGTTGTCGGCGGCCAGAACGGCGGTCACCCACTCACCCCCGCCGACCATGATGTCGACCTCTCCGGTTGCCAGCGCAGTCTGCGCCGAGACCACATCCGACACCTGTTTCGACGCAGCCTTCAGCGCGAACAGCGGGTCTTTCAGGCTGGCAAGGTTGTCGGCGGTGATGTCCTTGGTCGCAATGCCTTGGCCCATCGCCAGCAATCCCAGCACCGGCAGGTAGTAATCATAGATCGCAATCCGGCCATCATATTTGCCCGAAGACAGGCTGGCCATGTCCTCCATATCGGCAGGGTCAACCTTGGTCTTGTCATAAGCGATTGTGTTGTAACCGAATTTCTCGGTCACGGCATAGGTCTTGCCGTCGCGGGTGTTGTTTTCCGCCATCACCAGTTCGGGAAAGAAATCGCCCGTCGCCAGTTGGTCCGCAGGCAGTTCCGCCAGTTTTCCGGCATCCACCGCGCGGCCCACATCCACCGCGTCGATCACCAGCACATCCCAATCGCCGGGCTGCGACTGATCCAGAATCGCCATCCCCGCCGCCGTGCCTTCATATTCCTTGACGTTCACCTTGACGCCGAATTTTTCCTCGAACGGGGCGACCAGCGCGGGGTCGGTGTGGTCGCACCAGACCAAAGCGTTCAGTTCCTGCGCGTAGGACGGGCTTGCCAAGGCCAAAAGACCAAGCGCGGTAAGGGGTAGACGGGCCATCGGACTCTCCATGTTGGGGGTGCGCTCTGCCGGCGCTTCAGAAAAATATTGAGTTCATTCATTTTTGAAGTCAATGTCAAAATATAGGCAATTCAAGAACCACCATGACCGGACTTCGCGCCAGACAGAAAGCCAGCCGCAACCGCCGCATCCTGCAGGCGGCGGCTGATCTTTTCCGCTCGACAGGCTACGCCGCCGCGCGGATCGAAGATATCGCCGCCGCTGCCGAAGTTTCGGTCGGCACGCTGTATAACTACTTCGAAACCAAGGGCGAATTGCTGCTGGCCATCGTCACGCTTGAGGTGGAGGAGGTGCTGGATCAGGGCGCGCAGCTGCTGGCCAACCCGCCCCCGTCCGTGGCGCAGGCGATCTCGGCATTGATCGGCAGCTATTACGATCACTCGCTGGTCTATCTGTCCAAAGAGATGTGGCGGACTGCGATGGCGATTTCCATCGAGGCCCCCGAAACCCCCTTGGGGCAGCGCTATACCCAGCTTGATGCCCTGCTGACCGATCAGGTCTGCGATCTGATCGCTGAATTACAGCGCCGGGGAGTCGCGCGGGCGGATGTGCCGGCCCGCGCCGTGGGCGAGGTGGTGTTCAACAATCTCAACATGATGTTCATCGAATTCGTGAAATCCGAAGCCATGAGCCTTGATGCCCTGCAAGCCGCCGTCGCGCGCCAGATCGCGCCCTTGGCCGGATTGCTGACGCCCGTAGTGCTGACGCCCGTAGTGCTGGCGCCCGTAGTGCTGGCGCCCGTAGTGCTGGCGGGGGCCTAGCGTTGCCGCCGCAGCCGCTCCATCGGCAAAACGCCATGCTTTTGCAACACGCGACGGCGCTGCAACTGCGTGACAATCCGGTGCAGCACCGCCACCGAGACCCGCCGCAAGGCTGGGCGCGGGGCGACAAAGCGTGCCAGTTTCGGGCCGACTGACCAGTAAACCTTGATGAAAACCCGACCCCAGACATGGTTGATCAGGATCATATCCCGCACCAGCCGCAGATATTCCACTTCGGGGTGGCGCAGATCGCCATAGGCGGCGGTCGCCACAAAGCAGCCGCTGCTGCCCACCGGATCAGGATCTGGGTCCGGATCAGGATCAGGATCTGGGTCAGGGTCTTCATCCTCGACAAAGAAATTCGCCAAGGGACTGGTCGAGTTTTCGCCGATAATCGAATCCACACGGTCTTGCAGCACGGTGCGCGTCTCGGAACCGATCCGTGGCGCAATGACTTCGGCATCTTCGTCGGGAACCAGACTTAGCAGATCAACCAGCGGGTCGGCATCAAGCTGCGTCAGGAAACCGCCAACATCGGCCTGCATCCGCAGCAGCTTGAAGGCCACCCCTTCCGAGGTGACATCATCCAGCAGCATCTCGCGCAGATTGTCGTCCAGCCCGTTCATAAAGGCGGCCAATTCCTCGGGGCGCATGCAGTAAAAGAACGTGTCGGGATCGATCCGGCCCAGAAACTCGTCAAAGCTTTCCGGCGTAAAGTTGGCGGCCAGTTCGGCCACCTGATCAGGGTCCATCTTCAGGATGTCCTGAGCATAGGCCATATCGTCTTCGCGCAGCAGGTCGGGATTGGTCCCCGGTTCCGGGTTGGGGGGAATCGAGCCATCGGGAACCGGCTCTTGCAGCTTGGTCACGATCTCTTCGACGGGGGAATCTTCCATGAAATCGGCCAGACTGGTGGCCAGAACATCCTCTTGTCCGGCCATATCCACCAGTCGCGTGAAAAAGCCGTCATCATGGGTGATCAGCAGATCATTGCCGTCGCTTGAAACGCGCGACATCACATCGTTCAGTTCAGTGTAGCGGTCGACAAAGCTGATGGTCTGGCCCGCCACATCGCCGAAATCGGTGATGATGGTATTGGTGTCCACGGTCAGCACAAAGTGATCCACACCCGAGCCGCCGGTCATGGTAGTGTCGCCGGTCAGGCCCACCAGCGTATCATTGCCGCTATGGCCATCCACCGTGTCGAGTCCGGTGCCGCCATCGACAAGATCGTTGCCGGTGCCGCCGTTCACATAATCATCGCCCGATCCGCCATAGATCGAGTCGCTGCCGGCAAGGCCGCGCAGCACATCATTGCCGATAAAGCCCTCGATCAGATCGCCGCCCGCGCTGCCGACCAGATTGTCGTTATGGTTCACGGCGTCCATCGGTGCCGTGGCTTGGCCATAGATATGCACACCCGCGTCGTTCAGTTGAAAATTCAACTGGGCAATTTCATAGGCATCGAAATGCAGGTGGATATTGCCATCCGCATCGATGATCGACGCGTTGAAGGTTTCGACGCAAGGATGGTTGCCGGGGTTCAGCGGGTCGCCCTCATTGGCCACCGTCATCGGGTCGTCCATCACGCCCAGTTCCGCGCCCCAGAAATGGGTGTAGTCCGGCACCAGATCGTGAATATTCAGCACGATATCCTGCGGCTCGCCACTCATCGACGACAGAAAGATCGTCACATGGTCGCTATTGCCAAAGGCATGGCCTTCGATCCCGCCCGTCGGGTCAATGACGCCCAACTCCATGGATTGGGTGCCGGGCAGGGTTTCTGACATCCAGTGGAACACCTCGCCCGATGACGACAGGTGATAGTCATAGCCCGAAGGGCTGTCCGGGTCGGCGTGCAGGGTGGACAGGCGGGTTTTCAACTGGGTGTATTGCAGCCCCCAGATCGTGGCGGCGTCTACACCTTCCTGCAGCATCACATGCATGATCTCGATCAGGTCGGTGCCTTGCAGCAGACCGAAATCGCTGTCGGTGTCAGACTTGACGTTCCACTCCGACACAAAGGTTTTCAGATCGCCAAAGCCGGGCGCATTCTGGAAATCTTCGACGCGGTCCCAAAGATTGTCGAAATCGTCGATGCGGTTGAAAACGCGCGGATAGAAATGCGTCTCGACCATATCGATCGCAGCCCGCGCGTCCATGTCCAACTGGGCCAGAATTTCCTGACTGTCCAGCACGTCCGGCGCTTGCGGGGCTTGGATCGAGATGTCGGGATCATCCCAGGCGATGCCCAAAGCCTGCATCTCGGCAGCATGAACATCAAACACATACTGCAAGCCCGCAGCATATTCATTGGCAATCTTGCCGTATTCCTCGGCGGTCATGCGCTCGTCATTGTACCAGTATTCGTTGCCGATCGAGAAGGTGCTGATCCGGCTTTCGCCATAGAACTGGTCAATCAGCATGTCGACACGGGTCATCACCCGATACAGCCCCCATGCCGACGTATCGCGGGTGCCATAGGCACCTTCGGTCAGGAACGGCTCGGTCGGGATGACGATGATCGCTTCTACATCATGCGCGTTGGCATAGTCGAAAAAGGCCGGAAACGTCACCAGACGCGGTTCGCCGTTCTGCCCGACCCCGTTGGGGTGATCCACATCCCAAAGCTGGTCGCCGTTCAGGAAAAGCAGCTCTTCCGAAAGCGAACCGCCCGGAAAGCGCAGGTCATCCGTCCCCATCTGCTGCAACAGCCGGTCAAACGGCCCGCCGGGGTCCAGAAAGTTCATGGTCATAAGAACGTTGGCGCCGAAATGTGCGTCGGTCACAACGGTTCCAGAGAACACCGCGTCGGGAAGAACAATTTCCTTCGGTGCCATTACAACGCCTGCCTGAATACTCACGAAAGGGGGCGATCAGACCATAACCGGACTGCCGATAATATACTTAGAGTGATCACTCCACCTTCAAGATATATATGATTAAAATTGGGGCGTTTCCATGTCGAACGACACGGATAGCCTGTGTCGTCCGTATAGATTTCAGCAATATCTTGCCCCGAAAGTATAGTTTAACCGCCCCGAAGCGGACTGTTTCCATATCGCAAACAAATTTGGCCGAATATCCGGCCAAATACGCCCTGATTTGTCCGCCCGAAACGAATCAATCCGCTTTGGAAGGCGCGCCACCCTCGAACCGGTTGCCGTGGCGATAGTCACAGGGCGCTTCCTGCATCTGCAAATGCAGCCCCGTTCCCGTGTAAGGATGCGCCCGCGCCACGTCTTCGTCAAACGAAATTCCCAAACCGGGCGCGTCCGGCGGCAGGATATAGCCATCCTCCCATTTGATAGAGTTTCTGATTAATTTTAAGTGGAATTCTCCACCTGTTTGAATGGTTTCCGCCATCAAAAGATTGGGAATAGATGCCGCAAGATGAATATTAGCGGCCCATTCCACCGGCCCCGCATAAAGATGTGGCGCCATTTCAGCATTATAGATTTCCGCAATTGCAGCAATCTTTTTTGCCTCCCATATTCCGCCGACACGTCCCAGCGCGGGTTGCAGGATTTTTACGCCGCCCGCCCGCAACAGCGCGCCAAACTCGGTCTTGGTGGTCAGCCGCTCGCCCGTGGCCAGTGGAATCCGCACCTGCCGCGCCACTTCGGCGAATTCCAGAATATTATCCGGCGGGATCGGCTCTTCATACCACAGCGGGTTATACGGCTCCAACTCGCGGCCCAGCCGGATCGCGCCGGGGGTGGTGAACTGGCCATGCGTGCCGAACAGAAGATCGGCCTTGTCGCCTACGGCCTCGCGGATTTTCTTGCAGAATTCGACACTTCTGGAAATGTCGCTCATGGCAGGCTCATGGCCGCCGCGGATCGTATAGGGACCGGCGGGGTCAAACTTCACCGCCGTAAAGCCCTGCGCCACGCATTTCGCCGCCGCCTCTGCGGCCAAGTCGGCATTCACCCAGAACTCGGGCGTGTTCTTGCCGGGATCGGGATAAAGATAGGTATAGCTGCGGATGCGCGCATTCATCTTGCCGCCCAAAAGCGCCCAGACCGGACGGTTGCGCGCCTTGCCGATGATATCCCAGCAGGCCATCTCCAGCCCCGAAAACGCCCCCATCACGGTCAGATCGGGCCGCTGGGTGAACCCCGCCGAATAGGCGCGGCGGAACATCAGCTCGATATTCTCGGGGTTTTCGCCCAGCATATGACGCTCGAAGACATCCTCGATCACCGCCGTCATCGCGCGCGGCCCCACGGTTGACGCATAGCATTCGCCATAGCCCGTGATGCCGTCATCGGTCGTCAGCTTGGTAAAGATCCAATAGCGGCCGCCCCAGCCCGGTGCAGGCGGAGCGACAACGAAAATCTCAAGGTCTTGCAGTTTCATCGCGTGGCCCCCCCTGTTCGTGACCACGCTAGGCGGCTGCACGGCAATGGCTCGCGCGGATTGGCGACATACCTATCCCGTTTGCGACGAAAGCTGTCGCAAAGCGGGGCTAGACATGGCCGATATCGGCCAGAAACTGCCCGATCAGAGCGGCATATTCGGCAGGTTTTTCCACCATCGGCAGATGCCCCGCCCCGCGCATCAACGCAAAGCGGCTGCCAAGGATCAGATCGGCGGTTTCGCGCACCAGATCGGGCGGGGTGGTGCCATCATTGGCCCCCGCAATCGCCAGCGTCGGCAGAGTCAGACCCGCCGTTGGTGTGTAGAAATCGGTCCCCGCAATCGCGCTGGCGCAGCCGATCCAGCCCTTGGGATCGGTGGCCAGCAGCATGTCACGCACCCGCGGCATCCCCGCAACCTCGGGCCATTTGCGGCCAAACATCCGCTCCATCGCGCCATCGGCATAGGCTTCCAGCCCGGTGGTTTCCACCTGCGCGCAACGCTCGCCCCACATTGCCGCCGTCCCGATCCGCGCGGCGGTGTTCGACAGCACCATCCCGCGCACGAGGTCCAGCCGTTTGACCGCCAGCCCCTGTGCCACCATCCCGCCCAGCGACAGCCCCACCACGACCGTATCGCGCAGGCCGAAATGCTCGATCGCGCGCTCGGCATCGCGGATCAGGGCGCCCATCGCATAGGGCGGTTCCGGCACATCCGAAGCGCCATGCCCGCGCTGGTCGATCCGCAGCACCCGAAGCGATTTCGGAAGTAGATCAACCACTTCGTCCCAGATCGTAAGGTTGGTTCCCAAGGCGTGCAGAAACACCACGGCGGGGCCGTCGGCAGGCCCTTCGATCCGCACATTCAATCGCAGGTCATTCAGGTAGATCAGCGGCATTGTTCGATTCCGTAAAGCAGGTTTTTGCCCGATATTCCTGACTCGTCTTACAGAGTCAGCATTCTGTCCAAGACTCTTCAGACGGGGCATGAACCGCTGAAAATCCCTGAAATGTTCGAATCCTTCATGCCGGAAAACGTGCCAGCACATCGGCAAACAGCGCAGGGTCCACATTCCCGCCCGAGCCTGTGCAGATCACCGTATCGCCCAGACTGTCATCGAACAGCGCCGCCGCCAAAGCCACCGCACCCCCCGGTTCCAGCACGATCCGCAGATGGGCAAAGGCCAGCGCCACGGCCCGCAGCGCCTGTTCATCCGTCACCACCAACCCTGCGCCACAGAGCCGGTGCAGGATCGGAAAGGTCAATTCGCCCGGCGTCGGTGTTACAATCGCATCGCAGACCGACCCTGCCGCCCGCGCATTCCTCAGCCGCGTGCCGGCTGCCAAAGACCGCGCGGTGTCGTCAAAACCCGCAGGTTCGGCGGGCCGCACCCGCATCAGCGGCGCGCGGGCCTCAAGGGCAAGGGCCACGCCTGCCGTCAGCCCTCCGCCGCCGCAACAGGTGATCACCTCGGCGCCGTTGACGCCAAGCGCTGCGGCCTGCGCCGCAATCTCCAGCCCGACCGTGCCTTGCCCGGCGATCACTTGCATGTCGTCATAGGGCCGGATCAGCGTCAGCCCGCGCGCCTGCGAAATCGCAGCGCCGATGGCATCGCGATCCTCGGTCTCGCGGTCATACAGCACCACCTCGGCCCCGTAGGCGCGGGTGTTTTCGATCTTTACCATCGGCGCATCGGCGGGCATCACGATCACAGCAGGCACACCGTGCAACGCCGCAGCCAGCGCCACACCCTGCGCGTGATTGCCCGAGGAATAGGCGATCACGCCCCGCGCCCGCACCTCTGGCGCCAGCGCCGAAACCGCCGACCAGCCACCGCGAAACTTGAAGCTGCCTGTCCATTGCAGACACTCGGCCTTCACCAGCACCCGCCGCCCCGCGATGCGGTCCAGCAGTGGCGCATTCAGCAGCGGAGTCTGCCGCACATGCCCCGCAAGACGCGCGGCGGCGGCCTCGATCAGATCAAGCGACGCCATGGCAGGCCTCCAGAAACGCATGGATCACCGCCACGCTTTCCGGTTCGTCCAGAAAGGGGATATGCGCGCGATCCGGCACTTCGGCAAAGATCAGGTCGGGGCGGCGGCGGCGCATTTCATCCGCGCAAGCCTCTGACAGAAGGTCCGAATTTGCCCCGCGGATCAGCGCCACCGGCAGCCCCGCCAGCGCATCGTAAAGCGGCCACAGATCCACCGCAGGCCCGTCGAACGCCGCCAGAAACGCAGCCCGCAACGCCGGATCATAGGTGATCCGCAGCCCGTCCTCGGTCTGCACATAATGCAGCCGCGCCTCTTGCAGCCAGCGGCTTTCCGGCACATTGGCAAATCCGGGCATCGTGCGCGGCAGCCGTTCCGCAAGGGCCTCATGGGTCTTGGTTGCCGGATTGCGGCCCACATAGTCGAAAATCCGCTCCAGCCCCGGACGGTGAATTTCCGGCCCGACATCGTTCAGGCACAGCCCCAGCAGCCGGTCCTTCGCCATCACCGCCAGCACCAGCCCGATCAACCCCCCGCGCGAGGTGCCAAGAACCGCCGCCCGCCGCACCCCCAGATGATCCAGCAGCTCCAGCGCATCCTTGGCCTCATGCGGCACGCTATAGCTGGCGGCACCCGTCCAATCACTTGCGCCGCGCCCGCGATAATCCATGCGGATCACCCGCACCCCCGCCAGCGCGGGCAGCGCATAGGCGAAATCCCCCATCGTCCGCGTCAGCCCCGCCAGACACAGCACCGCCATCCCCGTCCCCTGATCCTCGTAGGCGATCCGCGCCCCGTCCGATGCCGTGAAATACGCCATGCCAAACCCCTGTAAATCCGCCGCCAAACTGCCACGCAGGGCGCGCAGGGGGAAGGGGCCGCTTGCACCCATGCACGCCGCACTCTAAGCCGTGCAAGGGCGAGAAAAAGGTGACAAATGACCGAGGTTTCAGCGGCTGAGCGGGCGAAATCCAAGCGGGTGGGCGCGTTGCGCGGCCTTGCCCCCTTTATCGCACCCTATCGTGGCATGGTGGTAATGGCGGGGCTTGCCCTGATCCTGACCGCCAGTGTCGCGCTCATGCTGCCCTTGGCGGTGCGCCGCGTCGTTGACGGCTTTGGCTCTGGCAACCTTGCCCTGCTGGACCAGTATTTCGGCGCAGCCTTGGGCTTTGCCGCACTGTTGGCCGCCGGCACCGGTGTGCGCTATTACTTCGTCACCCGTCTGGGAGAGCGTGTGGTGGCCGACATCCGCCGCGCCCTGTTCGATCGCGTCTTGGGCATGAGTCCCGCCTATTTCGAGAAACTGCTGACCGGCGAGATCCTAAGCCGCATCACCACCGACACCACGCTGATCCTGTCGGTGATTGGCTCTTCGGTCTCGGTCGCGCTGCGCAACGTGCTGACCCTCTTGGGCGGCCTTGTCCTTCTGGCGCTGACCTCGGCCAAGCTGACGGGGCTTGTGCTGCTGATCGTGCCTGCCATCGTGGTGCCGATCATCGTGCTGGGCCGCCGCCTGCGCGCACTCAGCCGCGAAAATCAGGACTGGATCGCGCTGTCCTCCGGCAAGGCGTCCGAGGCCCTGACAGCGGTGCAAACCGTGCAATCCTACACCCATGAATCCCGCACCCGCGCCGATTTCGCCGAAGTCACCGAGAAGTCCTTCACCTCGGCCCTGACCCGCATCCAGACCCGCTCGGCCCTGACCGTGATCGTGATCTTCCTTGTCTTTGCGGGCATTGTGGGCGTGCTGTGGATGGGCGCGCGCGACGTGCGTGCGGGCGCGATGTCGGCGGGTGAGCTGGTGCAATTCGTGATCTACGCGGTTCTGGTCGCTGGCGCTGTTGGCGCATTGTCCGAAATCTGGGGCGAATTGCAGCGCGCAGCCGGGGCCACCGAACGGCTGGTGGAAATGCTGCATGCCACCGATCCGGTGCAAGATGCCGCCGCCCCCCGCGCCCTGCCGCGCCCGATGCGTGGCGCGATCAGCCTTGAGGATGTTGCCTTCCACTATCCCACCCGCCCCGATGCGCCGTCGCTGCACGGGGTCAGCTTTGACGTGGCCCCGGGGGAAACCGTGGCGCTGGTCGGGCCTTCTGGGGCCGGAAAATCCACCGTCCTGCACCTGCTGATGCGGTTCTATGACCCGCAATCGGGGGTGATCCGGCTGGACGGGATTGATCTGCGCGATATGGCGCGGCCCGATTTCCGCGCCGGAATGGCGCTGGTGCCACAAGATCCGGTGATCTTTGCCGCCTCGGCCCGTGACAATATCCGCTTTGGCCGCCCCAACGCGACCGATGCCGAAGTGATCGCCGCCGCCGAGGCCGCCGCCGCGCATGACTTCATCTCTGCCCTGCCGCAGGGTTATGACAGCTATCTGGGCGAACGCGGCGTGATGCTGTCGGGCGGCCAGAAACAGCGCATCGCCATCGCCCGCGCCATCCTGCGCGATGCCAAGGTGCTGCTGCTGGACGAGGCCACATCCGCCCTTGATGCCGAAAGCGAACGTGCGGTGCAGGCGGCGGTGGAACGGCTGGCGGTGGGGCGCACTGTGCTGGTCGTGGCGCACCGTCTGGCCACCGTCAAACGCGCCGACCGCATCATCGTGCTGGATCAGGGGCGAATCGTCGCAGTCGGCACGCATGAGGCCTTGGTGGCCGAAAACGGGCTTTATGCCCGTCTGGCTAGACTTCAGTTCACCGACGGGCACTCCTAAAGAATACCGATCTCAACCAAAGATAGATACTGACCTTGGGTAAGACGGGGTATCGATTGTGTGCATATAACAATCGTTTTTTCCCCTTGGATAGACTTTCATCCGTATGATCGCAGCCGGCCCGACGGGCCACCGGTTCGCGTCTCCGTGCGGCGTTTCAGAGAAGTCCTTTGTGATTTTTGGCTGAAACGGCAACGGAGCGATGGCTGTGAGGGACGGATCATTTGCGGCGTGGGCATCATCGGTGCCACCCCGCGCGACACTGAAATATGGCCATGTCTTGGTCAGCCGGTCCGGTCTGGATGACCTTGCCGCCGCCGATCTTTCGGCGGGCCGCCCCGTGTTTCTGCCTTGGGCCAAGCCGAAATTCTCGGCCATCAAAAGCGCCAGCGGTTTGGACCGCCACGGGTCTTGCACTTCTGGCGCCGAGGCAGGCGAAGGCCACCTTGCCTCCCTGTCGGATTTTTCGGTCTTTGTGGCCTCCTGCCAATCGGCAAGCCTTGCCGGGCTGATGGGGTGGTTTCGCGCCGAAGGGGCCAGTCTGGGTTTTGACCAGAACCTGCCGCGCGCCCTGTCCGAAGTGGCAGGGAATCCGGCACTCTGGTCGGCGCTGATCGTTCATGCCGATGGCTTTGGCGATCTTGAAGACCTTGTGGATATGCTTTTGGCCTTCCGCCGCGCCGTCCCCGCGCTGCCGCTGATCCTGATTTCCGCAGGCTTTGGCCGTGACAATCTGGGATCAGAGCGTCTTGCGCTTTGCGATGTCAGCCTGCGCGATCCTGTCGGGCTTGGCCGGATGAAATCCGTGCTGGATCAGGCGATCCAGCACAACCGGATATGGCAGCAGCGCCTTGCCACCTTGGCCGAATCCGCGCCGCTGCCCGCCCGCACCGTCACACCTCGCACCATCACACCCCGCCGTGTCACATCCGAACGGCCATAAGGCCCGCGGCACAATCCTTGCATCCCCCGATGCGCCCTCTTTAGCAGTGAAATCCCCGATGAACATGACCTCCATCTCGCAAGCCTCCTCCCCCGTCGATCCGCCGCCTGCACCTGTCCCCTCTTCTCTGAACGAGAGTTTCGGGCAGATTCTGGGCAAAACGCTGCGGGTGATCATGGCCGATGATCACGTTCTGGTGCTGGAGGTGATCGCCAACATGCTGGCCTCGCGCGGCAACATGCAGGTCGAGACAGCCACCAATCTGGAAGATGCCCTGTCGCTTGCCGCAGCGCACAACCGGCTGGACGTGATCGTGCTGGATTACGACATGCCGGGCATGAACGGGCTTGAGGGCCTGCAGCGCATGGTGGCCCAGCACAAGGGGCCGGTTGCGATCCTGACCGGAAATATCCTGCCCGGCATGGCCGAGGCCGTCCGCCTTGCCGGTGGCATCGGTCTGATGAGCAAATCCTCATCCGCCGCCGAACTTGCCCTGATCCTGCGCGCGATGGCCTTTGGCACCACCCATTTCCACACCGTCCCCACCCCGACAAACCAGACCGAGATCGCAGGCCTGAACAAAACCGAAACCCGCGTGATCCTGATGATCTCGAAAGGCATGCAGAACAAATCCATCGGGGCCGAGCTTGGCCTGCCGGAAACCACCATCAAGATGCACGTCCGCTCGATCTTCAAAAAGCTGGGCGCGCGCAATCGTACCGATGCGGTGCGGTTGTGGAAGCTGAACGCAATGCCGATGCCCTGAACGCTGACGTTGCGTTTTGCGCTGCGGCTTTTGCTTGGCAAACGCCGCGTTGCCCCCCATCCTGATGCAAAATAGAACATAACCCTCGACCGAGGGATCAGGGAGGACAGTATGGGGAGCTTCGCATCGCTTGCGGACATCAAGGCCATCGAGGCGGAAAGCCCGTGGGCTGACCGCAACATCGCCCATTCGATCCATGATTTCCTGTCGCGCACCCGTGCCGCCCACGGCACCCGCCCGGCCATCAGCTATCAACTGCTGTCCGGCCCGAACGACCCCGCGCAAACCCTGACATGGAACGATCTGCACGCGCGTGTCACGCAGGCCGCCAACCTGTTCCGCAGCCTTGGCGTCGGCCCCGATGATGTGGTGGCCTATATCCTGCCCAACTGCCTTGAAACCGCAGTGACCCTGCTGGCAGGGGCCACCGCAGGCATCGTCAACCCGATCAACCCGCTGCTTGAGGCCGAACAGATTTCGGCCATCCTGCGCGAAACCAAGGCCCGCGTGGTCGTCACGCTAAAGGCGTTCCCCAAGACTGATCTGCCGCAAAAGGTGGCCGAGGCCGTGCGCCACGCGCCATCCGTCAAAACCGTGCTAGAGGTGGATCTGGTCCGCTATCTGACCCCGCCGAAATCGTGGATCGTGCCGCTGATCCGGCCCAAGAACCACCTTCACCACTCTGCCAATGTGCTGAATTTCAACACGGAATGCGCCCGCCATTCCGCCGACAGCCTGTCCTTTGCTGATCGCACCACCGATCACACGGCGGCCTATTTCCACACCGGCGGCACCACCGGCATGCCCAAAGTGGCGCAGCACAAGGCGCAGGGCATGATCTATAACGGCTGGCTGGGCGCGCGGCTTCTGTTCCGTGAAACCGATACCGTGATGTGTCCGCTGCCCTTGTTCCATGTGTTCGCCGTCTATCCCATCCTGATGTCGATGATCGCATCCGGCGCGCATGTCGTCTTTCCCACCCCTGCGGGCTATCGCGGCGAAGGTGTGTTCGACAATCTGTGGAAGCTGATCGACCGCTGGAAGGCCACCTATCTTGTCACCGTGCCGACCGCGCTTTCGGCACTGATGCAGCGCCCGATCAATGCCGATATTTCCACCCTGCGGGGCGCGTTTTCCGGCTCTGCCCCGCTGCCGGTCGAACTGTTCAACCGCTTTGAAAAGGCCACCGGCGTGCAGATCGTCGAAGGCTACGGCCTGACCGAATGCACCTGCCTTGTCTCGGTCAACCCGCCGGATGGAAACAAGAAAATCGGTTCGGTCGGCATCCCCTTCCCACATACCCATGTCCGTATCCTGACCACCGACGGGGCAGGGGGCCTGCGCGATTGCGCCACCGATGAGGTGGGCGAGATTTGCGTCTACAACCCCGGCGTCAGCCCCGGCGCGACCTATACCGAGGCCGACAAGAATCGCGGCCTTTACGCCGATGAGAAATACCTTCGCACCGGCGATCTGGGCCGGATCGATGCCGACGGCTATCTTTACATCACGGGCCGCGCCAAGGATCTGATCATCCGCGGCGGCCATAACATCGACCCCGCCCTCATCGAAGAGGCGCTGATGGGCCATCAGGCCGTGTCCTTTGTCGGTGCCATCGGCCAGCCTGACGCCCATGCGGGCGAATTGCCCTGCGCCTATGTCGAGCTTGTCAAAGGTGCGGCGGTCAGCGTCGATGAGTTGATGGAGTACGCCCGCATCCACATCAAGGAACGCGCCGCCCAGCCCAAACACATCGAGATTCTGGCCGAATTGCCGAAAACCGCCGTGGGCAAAGTGTTCAAACCCGATCTGCGCCGCCGCGCCATCTCGCGTATATACGATGCGGCACTGGCCGAGGCGGGCCTGCCCGTGCGGGTTTCCGAAGTGATCGAGGACAAGAAGCGCGGCCTTGTGGCGCGTCTGGTGAAATCCGCGCCCACCGAGGATGCGGCGGTCAACGCGATCCTCGGACAGTTCGCGCAGGGTTGGGAATGGGCCGTATAGATTGGAAAATGCACGAATTAACTATCCTTGGATAGAATAACGGGCTTTTTCATTTGCAGGAATCGCGGCGCTGTCCAATCCTCACGAAAAATCTATCGTGGGAGATCCGCTATGAATGCTTGGAAAACTGTCGCCGCCGTCACGGCCTTTGGCCTTTGTGCCGCCCCCGTGCTGGCCGAGCCTCAGTCGGAAACGCTGTTCCAGCACAAGCATTGGGAAGTCGAGTTTGTGACGTTTGACGACGGCAGCCTTGCCTGCCTTGCCGAAGTAGACGCGCAGACCGACAGCTTTACCCTCTGGGTCTATCAGGACCAGTCGGTGCGGTTGCAGTTCTATTCGACCTCGTGGGAATTTGGCGAAGGCGACACCGCCGATCTTGAGGTGAAGATCGGCAACCGCAGCCCGTGGTCCCTCACCAATGCCGAGCTTTACAAGAATTCGATCCTGTTCGACCTGCCCGACAGCGATGCCGGTGTGAACTTCCTTGTCGAAGTGGCCCAAGGCAGCCGGCTTTATCTGCGAAGCGCCACTGGCGAACCTGTGATGGATTATTCACTGGCCGGTTCCAGCGCGTCGATGGATGCGCTGATCGAATGTGGCAACGCCATCCGCTGACCCGTTTCAACCAGACAGGCCGGGGGCCACTCCGGTCTGGCTGAAAGTGTTGAAAAATCGTTAATACGAGTCTTCAAGCTATTGATAAAAAACACATAAAAATGGTCCCGCGTTGGGACCATCAAAGATTGGCCGTGTCCATCCAGATTGTCACGGGTCCATCATTGTTCAGGCTGACATCCATATCGGCCCCGAAAATCCCGTTCTCGACAGCGATCCCCTCGGCCCTGATCCGGTCCGAGAAATACTCATACAGCCGCTTCCCCTCATCCGGAGCCGCCGCATAGGAAAACCCCGGCCGGTTCCCCCGCAAATCCGCCGCCAGCGTGAACTGCGACACGATCAAGGCCGCCCCGCCCGCATCGCGGACCGACAGGTTCATCTTGCCCGCGTCATCCTTGAAGATCCGCAGCTTGGCAATCTTGGCCGCCAGCTTGTCCGCCTCGGCCTCGGTATCGCCCTGCATGGCACAGATCAGGATCAGCAACCCCGCCCCGATCTGCCCCACCACCGCGCCATCCACCGAAACCGAGGCGCGGCTGACCCGCTGAAGGACGGCTCTCACAATTCATGCGCCCAAGGCGGGTTCGCGCCCGCACGGCTGACCGTAATAGCCGCCGCCCGCGTCCCCAAAGACAGCGCCGCGTCCAGTTCCGCATCCGAAACCGCCGCCAGCCGCGCCTTCGATAGCGCCCCCGCCTGATGCAGCGCCGCCAGCGCCCCCGCGTTGAAGGTATCGCCCGCGCCCACCGTATCCGCCACCGTCACCTTGGTCGCCACAACAAAGCGGTTCTGCGAGGCGGTTACAGCCCGCGCACCGGCAGCCCCTTCGGTGATAAAGACGATCTTCGGCCCCTTGGCCAGAATCCCGCGCGCCAGTTCCACCAGATCGCCCGCACCTTCCAGCCAGTGCAAATCCTCGTCCGACAGCTTCACGATGTCGGCCCGCGCGATCATCCGCTCGATCCGCGCGCGGTATTGGTCTTCCTTACCCGCGATGAAACCGGGGCGGATGTTGGGGTCGATCATGGTGACGCGATTGCCCGCCTCGCGTGCCTGAAGCGCCTCATAGGTGCTGGCGGCAGGGTCGTTCACAAGGCTGATACCGCCGAAAAACAGCGTGCCGATCTCGGCGGGAAGGCTTGGCAACTGATCCACCGACAACAGCCGCCCTGCTGTGTTCTCGTCATAAAACGCATAGGTCGCCTGACCGTTCACCAGTTTGACAAAGGCCACCGTCGTAGGCAGGTCGGTGCGCGCGCAGAAGGATGTGTCAACCTTGGACGCCTGCAAGGTATCCGCCAGAATCTCGCCCAGCATGTCGGTCGAGATGCCCGAGAAGAACGCCGAAGGCGCGCCCAGACGCCCCAGCGCGATAGCGGTGTTGAACACGGCCCCCCCCGCATAGGGCGAAAACGCCGGTTCCCCCAGCGTCGTTGTGCGCGGCAACATATCAATCAGGGCTTCGCCACAGCTGAGAATCATTTCACCCTCCATTCGCGTTTTGGCGACCTTAGCCGAAACGCCTATGTTAGCGCAAACAGTCCTGCGTCACGCGGTAAAGAACGGCGCGAGGTTGGCGCGCACGCGGTCAAGCGGGGTAGCAAAGCTGGTATCCGGCACGAAAACCTGTCCGGTGATCGCCTCGAACGCGTCGATATAGACGCGGGAGGTGGCCTCGATCATGTCGGCGGGAATCTCGGGGATGGCGTCTTTGTAGGGATCGCAGCGCGCAGCCACCCAAGACCGGATCACATCCTTGTCAAAGCTGGGCGGGCGGGTGCCTGCCGCAAAGGCCGCCTCATAGCCCGAGGCAATCCAGTAGCGGCTGGAGTCCGGCGTGTGAATCTCGTCCGCGATCAGGATGTTGCCCGCCGCATCGGTGCCGAATTCATACTTGGTATCCACCAAGATCAGCCCGCGCTCTGCCGCCATCTTCTGCCCGCGTGCAAACAGGGCCAGCGCCTTGGCCGAAACCTCGTCCCATTGCGCGGCGGTCAGCAGCCCTTGCGATACAATCTCGTCCGCCGTCAGCGGTTCGTCATGGCCGCCGTCAAAGGCCTTGGACGTGGGCGTGATGATCGCCGCAGGCAGGGCCTGATTGTCGCGCATGCCGTCGGGCAGCGTGTGGCCATACATCTGCCGCACGCCCGCACGGTATTGCGTCAGAACGGAAGTCGATGTCGTTCCCGCCAGATAGCCGCGCACCACCACCTCGACCGGAAGGATGGTCAGCCGCTTGCCGATCACCACATTCGGGTCGGGGTAGGACAGCACATGGTTGGGGCAAATATCGGCGGTATGGTCGAACCAGAACCGCGCCACCTGCGTCAGCACCTGCCCCTTGAAGGGGATCGCGGCCAGAATACGGTCAAAGGCCGAAATCCGGTCGGACGAGATCAGGATGCGCCGCCCCTCGGGGTGGTCTGCATCGGGGGGAAGGTCGTAGCAATCGCGCACTTTGCCGAAATAGGGGTTCGGAAGTTCGGCAATACGGGCATGATCAAGGATACGCATGGGGCCTCCGCTAAGGCTGGATGGGCAAGGCTGGATGGGCTATCGCCCGCAAGGGGGGGCTTGTCAACCTTGTGACAAATGCTGTCACGCGCGGGCCGTGCTTGCCGGAGCGGGGTGCGCGGCCGTAGGGTGGCCGCATTGACTGGTTGACCGCAAAGGTATCGCCGTGACCCTGATTTCCCGTCTGGTTTTCATGCTGTTTCTTTTCGCCGCTGCACCGCCTGTCCTGGCCGACGACACCTCTGACCCGTTGCAAAACGTCGATCCGTCCTTGGTGCAGGACGCAAAGAATGGGGATGTCTATGCCGCCTTCAACGTCGGCGTCGCCCTGACCGATCCTTGGACCGAAGCCAACCTGCGCGCAGCCTTGCCGTGGTTCCGTCAGGCCTATGCCGCCTCGGGGGTGATGGTTGAAAGCGACCCGTTCTTTGCAGGGCAGGCCGCACTGATGCTAAGTCGCGCGTTGTCGGCGCTGTCAGAAAACCGTGGTGCGCTTGATCTGGCGGCCGAGGCCCAAACGCGGTTCGAGGCCATGATGGCCGCAGACCCCGCCGCAGACCCCTATTACATCGCCTTGACCTTGGAAGATCAGGCGATCCTGCTGACGGCCCTTTCGCGCTATGAGGAAAGCATCCCTTATCTGGAGCGCGCGCGCGAGATTTATACCTCGATCGGGCATGAAACCGCCGTTGCAAATACTTGGCTAAACCAAGGGGTGTCGCATGAGGGCGCGAATGATCTGGACGCGGCCCTGCTGGCCTATGGCGCGTCTTACGGGCGGTTTGTGGTCAATACCGGCGCCGACAGCATCGAGGTGGGTTATCTGGCCAATAACATCGGCTGGGTGCTGGCGCGGCAGAAGAATTTCCCGGAAAGCCGGTTCTGGTTTGAAAATGCGCTACGGCTTCTGCTGCTGCATGAAGGCGAATTTTCCAACAATGTCATGAAGATATATATCAATCTTGGCATCGTTTCGAATGGCGAGGGCAAGCATGACGAGGCAATTCGCTGGGGCATGAAGGCGATGCCCTATATCACCGCCAACCGCAGCCAGACGCTTGACGATCAACGCTGGACCTTCGAGATGATGTCGCGCGCCTTTGCCGCCAAGGGCAATACCGACAAGGCGATCTTCTTTGGCAAGATGGCGGTGAATGCCCAACAGGAATTCCGCGCCACCAATACCGTCTCGGGGGCCGAGGATATGGCCGCCAGCCAGCGCGAATGGGGGCGGCTCTATCAGGATCTGGCAGATTTGCTGATCGGGCAGGGCCGGATTTCCGAAGCGCAGGCCGTGCTGAACATGGCCAAAGAGGAAGAGGTCTCGCAATATCTCAAGCGCGATTCCAGTGCCAAACTGACCGAAACAAGGTCCGCTTTGACCGCAACAGAAATCGCGCATCAAGAGGCACTGGCAGACATCGTCGCGCCACCTGTTGCCGCCGAGCAGGAGTTGCAGGCGCTGATGGTCAAATTCGATGCAGGCGAAGCGACGCCCGAGGAAGAAAACCGCATCTTCGAATTGCAAGACACCCTTCAGGCCGCCAGCGATGAATTTGATGCGGCGGTGGATGCGTTTCTGGCGGCCATGCCGGAAACCGACCGCGCGGTTCTGGATGACCAGTTCGATGCGGTGGGCAGTTATCAGGCGGTTCTGGCCGATCTGCCGCGCCCGACCGCTATCCTGCAAGTGGCGGCTTTGGACAATGCCACCCACCTGTTCCTGACCCTTCCGGGGCTGACGCTGCACGAGGAGGTGCTGCTGCCCAAGGCCGATCTGGCGCGTCTGGTGTTTGATGCGCTTGAGTCGATCGAAACCGTCTCGCCCGATGCCAAGGATAAACTGGCCGCGCTTTATGCCGTGATCTTTGCTCCGGTGGATCAAGCCCTGCGCGACAGTGGCACGCAGGTGGTGATGCTCAATCTGGACGGTGTGCTGCGCTATGTCCCCTTTGCCGCGCTGTATGACGGGCAGGGCTATCTGGTCGAGCGTTATGCCTTTGCGCTGTATTCCACTGCCGTCCCGACCCAGTTTGAAACCGCTCCCCGCGCGCCCAAGGCCACGGCGGGTTTTGGCGTGACGCAGGCGCATGAAGGGTTTTCCGCGCTGCCCGGCGTTGCGAAAGAGTTGGACACGATCTTTGGCGGTGCGTCGGCTGTGCTGGCGGGTGAAACCGAGTTGGACGCCGATTTTGACGAACGCAGCCTGAAACGGGCGCTGTTGGGCAAGCCCACGATCCTGCATATCGCCAGCCATTTCAACCTTGTGCCGGGGCGCGAGGATGACAGTTTCCTGTTGCTGGGCGATGGCGAACACCTGCCGTTGTCGAAAATCCGGTCAACCCGCGCGCTGCGGTTCACGGGGGTTGATTTGCTGACGCTATCGGCATGCCAGACCGCACGTGGCGGTGACGGGTCCGAGATCGACGGCTTTGGCGCAACCGCGCAGTTGAACGGCGCGGGCGCTGTGATGGCATCGCTATGGCCGGTATCGGATCAGGCGACGCCGACGCTGATGCACGGATTCTACGACGGGATGATCGCGCAGGGGCTGGACAAGGCCGAGGCCCTGCGCCGCTCCCAAGTGGCGATGTTGAAAGGGACCGGCGATGCGGTGCAACTTGCCGCCCGCGCCGCAGCCCCCTTGGAGGGTGAGGCGGCCCCCGCCCCCGCAGGGCCGGAGCATCCCTATTTCTGGGCCGCTTTCGTGTTGATGGGCAACTGGCTGTAAGGATTAGTTCATCCAGTCGGGCTTGGGAAGGCCAAAGATCGACGGGTCTACCAGATAGGCCACGCCTGCCGCAGCCACCAAACCCGCTGCAACCGCAAAGCCGATCTTCCACCACGAATAGGGCCGCTCGCCGCGCACCTCGCCGGTCTGGCCGTTGACCAGAAAGCGATAGCTTTTGCCGCCATATTTATAGGCGGCCATCCAGACCGGCAGCAGGATATGCTTGAAGGTCTCGTCGCTGAAGGTGCTGTCGATGCTGTCGATGCGCTGTTCGTCCCCGCCGATGTCGCGGCGGACATCTTCGCGGATCACGGCTTCCATCTTGTCGCGGGCCTTGGCATGGCCATCGGCAAGGCCGACGGTATAGCCCTCGGCCTGAAAACCGGCCAGAAAATCGGTGCTATAGGGTTCCAGCGCACCCAGATCCCACGAGGACAGGTTATCGGCCAGCCGTTCCGGCAGACTGGTCGAGCCGACCACAAGAACATCGTCGAACTGCCGGTCAACATGGCCCGAGACATTATACCAGCGGGTCTTTTGCACCTGTTCCTGCCGCTGCACGGTCTTGCCGTTTTCAACCACGGACACCGTGCGGGTTTCGTAGTAATGCTCGCCCCGCTGGCCGCGATAGTGGCTGTCGCTGTCGGCGTCGAAGGTCCAATAGGGGGCATAGATACCCGCCATCGCCCGGCCCTTGCGGGTGTATTCCAGCAAGCCGTTGGGCGCGAACCACAATCCCCCCAGCCATTTCGTCAGGGCATCGCGTGCCTGATTTTCATTCAGCGCAAAGGGGATCAGCGCCTGCGGTTTGATCTTGCGCTGGCTGCCGGTGTCGATGGCGACGGGCGTGGCGCAGAACGGGCATTCGGTGGCGTGGTTCGCCCCCTGAAACTCGACCACTGCGCCGCAATTCGGGCAAGAGGTTGACCGCACCTCGACCGAGGCCGCCTCGGGCAGGTCGTCATCCAGGCCATGGGCCAGATCCAATTCGCCCAAGGCGCGCTGGCGGCTGCGCGGGGGGGCGGCCTTGATCGCCTGCACATGGCCGCAGTGATCGCATTTCAGCTCGGTCTGTCCGGGTGCAAAACGCAGGTCCGCCCCGCATTGTTCGCAGGGCCAGCGGTGTTCTTCGGCGATGGTCATATCAGATCACACGGCGGGCGGCGGGGGCGGGGGAACCATGGCAAAGAGGCGCGCAAGTTCGGTGTCGCCCGCCGCTTTCCAGCCGTCCTGTCCAGCGGTCCAGACCTGCGTGGCGCGGGTCAGCGCCCCGCTGGACACCAGCGCCGCCAGATCGTTTTCGCCGAACGGCCCCTTGGTGGCCCCGTTTTCCGCCACATGCCACGCCTTTGCAGCCGGCGGCGGCGGGGGGGGCGGCGATGCGGCGGCCGCAGGTGCTGCCCCCCACGGTCCCGCATTCTGCGCCATGTTCAGCCCCATGCCCGCGCCAAGCCCCGCGCCCATCGCAGCGCCGATACCGGATGCCGGATTGCCCATGCCTTCGGCGGCATTGAACTGCATGTATTTGTGCAGATCGCCCGCGATGCCGACCGAGGTGCGCTTGTCCAGCACCTTTTCGACTTCTTCGGGCAGGCTGATGTTTTCGATGTAGAATTCGGGTAGCACCAGCCCGTATTCCGCAATCTTGGGCGAGATGGCGGTGGTGACCAGCTTGCCCAGATCGGCAGTGTTGGCAGCCATATCCAGCACCGGAATATCCGATTTCGCCAGAACCTGACTCATTTCCTGCAAGATCACGTTGCGGATCTGGTTGGTCACCTCATCGGCGGTAAACTCGCCATCGGTGCCGACAATTTCACGCAGGAACACCGCCGGATCGCTGACCCGCAACGAATAGGTGCCAAAGGCGCGCAGGCGCACGGGGCCAAATTCGGGATCGCGGCACATGATCGGGTTTTTGGTTCCCCATTTCTGGTCGTTGAAACGGGTTGTATTGATGAAATAGATCTCGGACTTGAAGGGGCTATCAAAGCCGTGGTCCCAGTGTTGCAGGGTGGTCATGATCGGCATGTTGTTGGTTTCCAACACATACATGCCGGGGCCAAACACATCGGCCAACTGACCCTCATGCACGAAAACTGCCGCCTGACCTTCGCGTACCGTCAGTTTGGCCCCGTATTTGATCGCATTGCCGTGCCGTTCAAAGCGCCAGACCATCGTATCGCGGGTGTCATCCAGCCATGTGATGACGTCGATAAATTCGCCCTTCAGAAATCCAAAGACCATTTCAATCTCCTATCCCCGCCTGCGGCGGTTCTAACTTTCGCCGCCCAAAAGACGGCTGGCAAGGGTTTCCACGATCGGCTGGGCCTCGGACAACAGCATGCCGGGGTGCAGCGCGGGATTATACAGGATCTTAAGCATCAATTCGTCCTGACGCGTCAGCAGGGCAAATTCCTCATCGTCGTTGAAGATCGAGGGCCGCGCGGTCGGGCTGTCATTCGGCAGGCCAAGCGCTTGGGCGATTTCTTCATGGATGCAGGACAGGCGCAACAGATCGGGATGTTCGGCGCGGATCACCGCAAAGGCGCGGGTGTAGACGCCGCTGTTACCCTCGGACTGCGCGTAAACGATGCAATAGGTCGAGCGCGGCATCTGGGTGACGCCAGCCACATCCATCGCGGTCAGTTGCGGCAGCGCTGCGGTCAATGCAGGGCCAAGCCGACCGCGTTCATCCTCGGAGACGATGTAGACAAAGAAGTTCGGTGCGGTATCGTTCAGGCTGATCGGATGGCCCGTAACGGTTGCAAGTCGCGCCAGATAAGACCCGACCCGCGCCGTATCGGTGGCGCGTTTGTCGGCGGAAACCGAGTCGCCAAAACGCAGACCGACGCGAACGGGGGCCAGCCAGCGCCGCAACTCGCTGCGGGTCTGGCGCTGCACGGTGCCGACCGAACTGCGATCATATTCATCGAACAGCGCGACCCGCATGAAGTTTTCCGCCAGCATCCGGTCGGTATAAGGCGTGTCATCGCCGCCGCCATCGGTGCGAAGCAGGCCTTGCGACAGCAAAGCCTGTTGCACCTGCCCGTAATAGGCCCGCGCCGCAGCACTTTGCGGGGTTTCCACTGGGGGCGCCGCGGGCGCGGCCATCGGATGCGGCACAGCCACCGCCCGCGCCGTTCCGCCATTGTCCTGCATGCCGCATGACGCCAGCACAAGTGCTGCCGCAAGGGCGGGAAGGGCGCGGCGGTAACGGGCGGTCAGATATGTCATGCCTGTGGCAAAGCCTTGGTGGTTTGGCCAAGCCCGGTTTTATGGGCGCGGGCGGCCGAAAGGGTGTCGCGCAATTCGCCTTCCATCTTGACCAGTTCCACCTCGGCCGTGGCACGGCGCGCCTTGCCTTCATCGGCAATGGCAAGACTTTCCTCGATGGTGGCGATCAGGGTGGCGTTGGCGGCCTTGACGGATTCGATGTCAAACACGCCACGCTCCATCTCGGTGCGGACGATCTTGTTCGCCTCTTTCAGATTCTCGGCGTTGGCGGTCAGAAGTTCGTTGGTCAAGTCGTTGGCATCCTTGATCGATTCCGCCGCCTCTTTGCTGCGCTGGATCGTCACCGCCTGCGCCAGTTGGGTTTCCCACAATGGCACCGTGTTGACCAGAGTCGAGTTGATCTTGCCCACAAGGCTTTTGTCATTTTCCTGCACCAGCCGGATCGAGGGCAGCGATTGCATGGTGACCTGACGGGTCAGGCGCAGATCGTGGACGCGGCGGTCCAGATCATCGCGCGCGGCGCGCAGATCGCGCAATTCCTGCGCCTTCTTGACCTGATCTTCGGCGGGGGCTGCGGCCACTTCGGCCTCTTTCGCGGGGATGGTGACGCTATCAAGCTCTTTCAGCTTTTCGACACCCGCCGCGATGTAAAGCGCCAACTCGTCATAGAAGCGCAGGGTCTTTTCATACAGCATATCCAAAGACTTGATGTCTTTCAGCAGCGTATGTTCATGCACCAGAAGGTTCTGGCTGATCTTGTCGATCTGGCCTTGCACCTCTTCATAGCGCGCGATGAACTGCGCCAAGGGGGCAGCGGCCCCGGTCAGACGCTCCCACCAGCTGCGTTCGCGGTTGATGTCCAACTCTTCGCCGGAAAAGCCGCGGATGGTGGTGACGATCTCGCGCAGGCTATCACCTGCGGGGCCGACATCCTTGTTCTTCACGCCTTGCAGCATTTCTTGCGAAATGACCTGCAATTCGGCCTGCGCGCCCGATCCGAACGAGATGATCGACTGGGTGTTCGACATATCGATCTCGGCCAGCCGTTTGCGGATTTCATCGGCTTGCGGTGCGGTGGCATCTTCCAGCGCGACCAAAGCCGTGCCGGGTTCGGGCAGGATCCTTGCGGTCACAGCCTCAACTTCGGCAAGGGCGGTGGCGGCTTGGGTGCGAATATCGTCGGTCATGGTCAATCCTACCTGATGCAATCCCGAGAACGGGCGGTTTCAAATCTCAGCTTTCCAGTTTCAGCCGTTCGCGCAGCACCTGAATTTCAACATCAAGGTCCGAGTGGCTGCCCGACAGCATCGCTTGGGTGCGGTCGGCAAAGGTGGTTTCAAGATCGGTCAACAGCGCCTCGTAATCCGCGCGGGTGGTGGGGTTCCGGTTTTGGGCATAGTGATCGGCAAACTTGACCGTCGCATCACGCGCACCCATCAGGTAGACCGACAGATACTTGCGCGCCGCCGTCAGATCGCCCGGATCGCCTTCGACGGTGCGGAATAGTGCGCGCGCAGCGTTGGCAAAGCGGTCAACCCGCGCCTCAAGGCTGCGATCGTTCGCGCGCAGGATCGCGTCTTTCATCGCGGTCAGGTAGGCCTCGGCCTGATCCACGGCCTTGGCAACGCGGTCGATCTGGAACTGGTCCACACCTTCCAACCCCTTGTCGGCCAAAGGATCAGGGCCGAAAGCACCCAGATGCAGGATTGCCCCCGCAACCCCGAACAGGATCGGATACAGCAAGCCTTGCTGCGCGATCAGACCGCCCACACAAAGGCCAATTCCCGTCAGGCCTGCTGCAATCAGCTTGCGCGGCAGGGCAGGGCGACGGGCAACGCGGCGGGCGTCAAAAGCGGCGTGCGCGCGCAGGCCTTCGTGGGTCAACCATGCTGCCAGCAGCAGAATGCCCGTCGTCGCCAGCCCAAGCATCAGGTCGCGCCCATCGCCGCGAAAGCCGGAAACCGCGAAGGCCAAGGGCGCAAGGAACAGAAACAGCGTGCGCCGATCGCGCCTTGGCAGCGCATCGGCCTGCACAACCGTATCATGCGTGGTTTGCGGAGCTGCCCCCCCCGCATGGGGACTGTATTTGCCGCCATAGCGTTGCGCCATCACACACCCCCGCTGACAGCGACATAAAGGATCAGCGCCAGAAGCAGGAAAAACGAAATACCTTGCAATGCTTTTGCGGACATGGCCCCTCCGCGCCCGGACAATCCGGGAACGCCTTGACTATAGGGGCGCAATTTCAGGCTGGCCAGTAGGCGCTGCGGGAATTCGCGCCGTTTATTCCCCTCTGCGCGGACGTGCGCCGGATGGCCCGCGCGGGCCTGCGGGGCGCGGTCCCGAAGGGCGCGGGGCCGCAGGCTTGCCACCTGCGCCGGAACGCGGAGCAGCGGTTTTGGCCGCATCGGTTTTGGCGGTAAAGGTCTTGCGTGCGCCCGCAGGTTTTGGCGCAATCGCCTCGCCCCAGGCTTGCGACAATTCCCGCAGGCCCGATCCGGCGGGTTTCGCTCCACGCGGCTTGGCGGCAGCGGCTGTGGTGGTGCGAGTGGCACCTGTGGTCGAACGGGTCACGCGGGTCGGTTTGCGCGGTTTGTCGGCATCGTCCACCGTCGGACCTTCGCCCAACTGGTCGCGCAAGACCTTGCCGCGCACCTCTTCCACCTGTCCCGGCGTCAGATCCCCCAGACGGAACGGGCCATAGCTGATGCGGATCAGCCGGTTCACCGTCAGGTTGATCGCGGCCATCGCGCGGCGGATCTCGCGGTTCTTGCCTTCGCGCAGGCCCACGGTCAGCCAGGCATTGGCGCCCTGAATCCGGTCCAGCACCACCGACATCGGCTGAAACTTTTCGCCTTCCACCGTGATGCCCCTCCGCAAAGGCTCCAGATCGGGGTCCATCGGATTGCCGTTCACCCGCACGCGATATTTTCGCAGCCAGCCCGTCGAGGGCAGTTCCAGCCGCCGTTTCAGCGCACCGTCATTGGTCAGCAGCAAAAGGCCTTCCGAGTTCAAATCAAGCCGCCCGATCGACATCACGCGGGGCAATTCCTCGGGCAGATTGTCGAACACCGTCTCGCGGCCCTTTTCGTCGCTTTCCGATGTGACCAAACCATCGGGCTTGTAATAAAGCCACAGACGGGCCTGTTCCGGCTCACCGATCAGCTCGCCCCGCACGGTGATCTTGTCGCGCGATGTGACGTTCAGCGCGGGCGAGGTGATGACCTTGCCGTTCACGGCAACTTCACCCAGTTCGATCATCCGTTCGGCCTCGCGGCGCGAGGCGACACCGGCGCGCGACAGCACCTTGGCGATGCGGTCGCCTTCGGGGGTATTGGCGGCAGATTTGGGGGCGGTTTTCGGGCTTGTCTTTTCGGCCATGGCAGGCATCCTTCAAAGGGAGATCGCCCTGATGGGGGCGGGGCGCGCATCATGCGGGCTACCGGTGCAATCTATTGGGTCAACAGGGCAGGGGCAAGCGTGGTATTCCGGTCTTTCATGGGTGCCGCGCTGGATGAGGCACGGGCGGCGGCTGCGCGCGGTGAAGTGCCGGTGGGGGCTGTGATCGTGAAAGAAGGTCAGATCATCGCCCGCGCCGGAAACCGCACCCGCGAGTTGTGCGATCCCACAGCACATGCCGAGGTGCTGGCCATCCGCGCCGCCTGTGCTGCCCTTGGGTCAGAACGCCTGACTGGCCACGATCTTTATGTCACGCTGGAGCCTTGCCCGATCTGCGCCGGAGCTATTTCTGCCGCCCGCATCGCGCGGCTTTACTACGGGGCCGCCGACCCGAAGTCTGGCGGCGTTGCCGTGGGCGCCAAGGTGTTTTCCCACCCCCAATGCCACCATGTTCCCGAGGTTTATGACGGCATCAATGCCGCCGAAGCCGAGGGTCTGCTGCGACGTTTCTTCTCTGCCCGCAGGGATTGAGCTTTGCAAGAAGGGTGCGTGCAAGCACACACCCTACCCTTTGCATCACGGATGATCGCGGAAGCAAGCGCTGCAAATGGCGGCGGCGGCGGTGCCTCCGGCGGGGATATTTATGCAAAGAGGATGGAACCGGCGTTTCATCTTGGCCCAAATACTCCCGCCGGAGGCTTCCGCCGTTCGGCGCAGGGGGGCGGAGTCAGAGCGTGATCGCCTGCATGACTTGTGGTTCGATCACGTCAACCCCAGGCAAGCCTGCTGCCAGAACAGTGGCGTCCTGTGCCAGCAGCGGGAAGGTACGGTAGTGGCAGGGGATCACTGTTTTGAAATTGAAGTAGCGTTTGGCGGCATAGGCGGCGCGGGGCATATCCATCGTGAAGTGTCCGCCGCAGGACAGGATGCCGATGTCGGGGTTATGGTAGTCGCCCATCCATTCCATATCCGCCATGATATCGGTATCGCCGGAGAGGTAGATCGTGTGGCCCTCGCCCGCGATTATGAAACCCGCTTCGGAACCTGCGTAGACCGGACCTGCCTCACTGCTGACGGAAGAAGAGTGGCAGGCGTTGACCAGTGTGACCTTGGCCCCGTTCAGATCAAGGGTGCCACCTTTGTTAAACCCGATACCTTTGATGCCGTCGCGGGTTTGATACCACGAGATCAGATCATAGATGCCGACGAGTGGCAGGTCCATCTCGCGCGACAGCGTCAGCGCATCGCCGGCGTGGTCGCCGTGGCCGTGGGTCAGCAGGATATGGGTGGCCCCTTTCAGGGCGGCTTCGCGCTGGGTTGCGGGGAACATCGGGTTGCCTGTCAGCCACGGGTCCACCAGCAGCACCGCATTCTCGATCTCGATCCTGAAGCCGGAATGGCCGAGCCAGATGATATTCATGGTGATCCCCCTGTTTTGATCGCCTTGAAGATAGGGCGGGGGCGGGGTCTGTCAAAGGCGTTTTCGGGGGGCTTGTTCGGGGGGCTTGGGGGGCGTCCCGATCCGGGACGTTTTTGGGAGTGTTTGTTTTCAATGGCTTGCTGGGGCGCGTTAAGGAATTGTCAGGGATTGCCTGATTTGCAGCCGGTAACCGGATTTTAACCGCTGCGCGTCAGACTGGGATTCGCAAGATCAGGTACGGGCGCACGGATCGGGGTCGCATCACAACAGGCAGGAGGTGCCATAGCATATCACGCAACACGCGGCCCTGTCGCGCCGCCTTCCTGTTTGCGCGCCACCTTGCGGCAGCAGGGCGGGGCGGGTAAACGGGGCGCAATCAAACTGCGGAGATCCCCCATGTCTATCGACATCGACACCGCGCGCAAGGTGGCCAAACTGGCGCGTATACGGGTGGAAGAGGCCCAACTGCCCAAACTGGCAGAGCAGCTTTCGGGCATTCTGGGCTTTATGGAGCAGTTGAACGAAGTAAATGTCGACGGGATCGAGCCTATGGTCTCTGTCACGCCGATGCGTCTGGTCCGTCGTCGCGATGTCGTGACGGACGGCAATATTCAGGCGCAGATCCTGAAGAATGCTCCCGATGCGCGGGAAGGTTTCTTTGCAGTGCCGAAGGTTGTGGAATGAGCGCGAACACTTGGACCATCGCTGCGGCACGGGATGCGCTGCGTAAGGGCGAGATCACGGCAGTTGATCTGACGATGTCATGCCTGACGGCGATTGACGCGGGCGATGCGCTGAATGCCTTTGTTCACAAGACGCCGGAAATCGCGTTGGAACAGGCGCGGGCGGCGGATGTGCGGCTGGCCGATTCCCGAAAATCGGGGGGCGATGCGCCGTCCCTGTGCGGGATTCCGCTGGGGATCAAGGATCTGTTCTGCACCAAGGGGGTTCCGTCGCAGGCGGCGTCGAACATCCTGAAAGGGTTCAAGCCGGAATACGAATCGACGGTGACGACGAAGCTGTTCGGCGATGGCGCGGTGATGCTGGGCAAGCTGAACATGGACGAATTCGCCATGGGGTCCAGCAACGAAACCTCGTGCTATGGCAATGTGGTCAACCCGTGGAAGATTGACGACCGGCAGTTGACGCCGGGCGGGTCTTCGGGTGGATCGGCGGCGGCCGTCGCGGCGGATCTGTGTCTGGCGGCGACGGGAACGGATACGGGCGGCTCGATCCGGCAGCCTGCGGCCTTTACCGGGATCACGGGGATCAAGCCGACCTATGGTCGCGTCAGCCGTTGGGGCGTGGTGGCCTTTGCCTCGTCTTTGGATCAGGCCGGACCGATGACGAAATCGGTGCGGGATGCCGCGATCTTCCTGCAGTCGATGTCGGGGCATGATCCGAAGGACAGCACCAGCGCCGATATTCCGGTGCCGGATTTCGAAGCGGCTTTGACGGGCGATATTCGCGGCAAAAAGATCGGGATTCCGCGCGAATACCGCATGGACGGCATGCCCGCCGAAATCGAGGCGCTTTGGGCCGATGGCGTGGCGATGATGAAGGACGCGGGCGCGGAAATTGTGGATATTTCTCTGCCGCATACCAAATATGCACTGCCTGCCTATTACGTGATTGCCCCTGCCGAGGCATCGTCGAATCTGGCCCGCTATGACGGGGTGCGCTATGGCCACCGCGCGCAGTTGTCCGCGGGCGATGGCATCACCGAAATGTATGAAAAGACCCGCGCCGAAGGCTTTGGCCCCGAGGTGCAGCGCCGGATCATGGTTGGCACCTATGTGCTGTCGGCGGGGTTCTATGACGCCTACTATAACCGCGCGCGCAAGGTGCGGGCGCTGATCAAACGCGATTTCGAGCTGGCTTTTGCCGACGGGATCGACGCGATTCTGACCCCTGCGACGCCTTCCTCGGCCTTTGGTTTGGGCGAGATGGCGAATGCCGATCCGGTCGAGATGTATCTGAACGACGTGTTCACCGTGACGGTGAACCTTGCCGGATTGCCGGGCGTTGCAGTTCCGGTTGGCCTTGATAAAAAAGGTCTGCCGATGGGGCTGCAACTGATCGGGCGGCCTTGGGACGAGGCGGGCCTGCTTAATCACGCCTATGTGCTGGAGCGGGCGGCGGGCTTTGTTTCCAAGCCGCAAAAATGGTGGTAAGGGGCGGCAACAGAAGAAACTGCCGAGGCTAGATCGATGCGCGCGCCTGTTTATGTCATGTTGGCCCTTGGGCTGACAGCCTGTGCTCCTTCCGTGCCGGATTCCGGTGCGGGCGTGGGGTTTCAGCCCTATGGGGACTATCTGAAAGAGCGCACGGCGGGCGTCGCCGCGGCCCCCGCAGCACCTGTTGCGCCGTTCAACGGGTTTTCGCCGGATGCCGCAGCGGCGGCGATCGACAAGGCCGAAGGGCGCAGCACGACCGCGCCTGTGGCCCCCATTGCCGATGTGATTCCGGTGGCTCCCGTGGTTCCTGTCGATCCTGTGATGCCGGGCGCACGTCCGCGTGGCAATGCGCCGGCGGGGATTGCCGAAACCACCTCGGAAATGGGCTATGCCACGGCTGGCGTGTCGGACGAGCAGGATTTTCAGGCCGTCAGCGCGCGGGAAACCATCGAAAGCGACAAGGCCCGGATCGAGAAGAACCGCGCACAATATCAGGTTGACCAGCCGGGCGCGCTGCCGCAGCGCAGCGGCGAAGGCGGGCCGAATATTGTGGAATTCGCGCTGTCGGTCACGCATCCGGTCGGCACGATGATGTATCGGCGGTCATCCTTCGGGCTGGTCAGTCAGGATCGGGCCTGCGCGAAATACGCCTCGCCCGATCTGGCACAAGAGGCGTTTCTGGCGGCTGGCGGGCCGGACCGTGACCGCAAGGGGCTTGATCCGGATGGCGACGGCTATGCCTGTGCCTGGGACCCCAGCCCGTTCCGCTCTGCGCTGAATTGAGCCGCTTCCCCTCGCCCAATTTTGGCGCGCGAAGGGGGGGCGTGACGCCCGGTTTGATCGTGATCCACTATACCGCAATGGCAAGCTGTGCCGAGGCGCGGGCGCGGCTGTGCGATCCGGCGGTCGAGGTTTCGGCGCATTGGCTGATCTCGGAAACCGGGCAGGCCGAGGCGCTGGTGCCGGAATCCGCGCGGGCGTGGCATGCGGGGGCGGGGATGTGGGCGGGGGTTGAGGATGTCAACTCGCACTCTGTCGGGATCGAATTGGCCAATACCGGCAGCCAGCCCTTTCCCGAACCGCAGATGGCGGCGCTGGAGGATGTGTTACGCGGGGTGATGGCGCGCTGGGGGATTGCGCCGCAGGGGGTGATCGCGCATTCGGATATGGCGCCGGCGCGCAAGGGTGATCCGGGGCGGCGGTTTGACTGGCGGCGGCTGGCGCGGGCAGGGCTGTCGGTGTGGCCGGACGCGGGCGGTGATGGCTCTCGCGATCTGGGGCGAAGTCTGGATGCGATCGGCTATCCGGTGGCAGAGGCGGCAGATCGGCTGGCGGCGTTCCGGCTGCGGTTCCGGCCTTGGGGGCAGGGACCGGAGACGGCGGAGGACCGCGCGCAGGCGGATGCGGTGGCGCGGATGTTTGCGGCGTTGCGGGGCGAAAAGGCTTGAAGAATACGCCTTCGTGGCATATCCCCGCCCTCGCGCGGATGGCTGGATGACCGCGGGCCGGAAGGTTCGAGGAAAGTCCGGACTCCATGAAGGAAGGGTGCCGGGTAACGCCCGGCGGGGGTAACCCCAGGGAAAGCGCCACAGAGAAGAGTCTGCCATGGTGCCGTGCAAACCCCGCAAGGGACGTCCGGCGTATCCATGGTCAGGGTGAAACGGTGGGGTAAGAGCCCACCGCAGGACTGGCAACAGGACTGGCACGGCAAGCCCCACCCGGAGCAATGCCGAATAGGGACCCCGCGTGGTAAGGTCTGCTTCGGCAGAGACCACCACAGGGACACTTCAGCCCAGGGGTCCGGGTTGGCAGCTTGACCGCTCTGGTAACAGATGCGGCAGAGGAATGGTCATCCAGAGGCGAAAGCCTTGGACAAAATCCGGCTTATAGGCCGTCCGCGCACATTTTGACCTGACTGAAGCGTCGTTGCGGCGGGAAGGCAGGGGGCCAGCCCCCTGCGGCGTTGCACGCCTTACCCCCGGGATATTTTTGCAAAGAGGATGGGGCCGGAAGGCTGTCGCTTTGGCGGGCCGTGCGGGCTTGCCAAGGGGGGCGGTTTCGTTGTGGGGAGTGCCGCAGATGTGGCGGAGGGTGGCAAGGGGGCCAGCCCCCTGCGGCGTTGCACGCCTTACCCCCGGGATATTTTTGCAAAGAGGATGGGGGCCGGAAGGGAGCCTTGGTGCCGCGGTTCAGCGTGGGGCGATGCTGTCCCAGGCTTGCAGGATGTCGCTGATGTAGTTTGCGGCTTGGGTCAGGCTGGCGTCGGGGTCGCGGCGGAAGGCGGCGACAACCTTGAGGCGGCAGTATTCGTAGACCTGGAACAGGTTGGTCGCAATCTCGCCGCCCTGTTCGAAATCGAGGCTGGATTGCAGGATATAGATCGCGGTGAAGGCGCGGTTCATGTGGCTGTCGGGCAGGGCATGGCCCTGTGCAACGGCATGAGACAGCACAATCAGCGATTTTTCCAGCTCGCGCAGGGTGACCTGAATGATCTGGTGCGGGTTGTCCAAGGCCACCGCAGCGCCTGCTTCCGCGCGCCGGTATTGCGCTCTGGCGTCGACAAAACTCATCTGCGGGTTCCTTTTTTGCGATGCGGCAAGGGGTTGGTCTTGAAAGTTAGAACGGCCGGAGCCGCGGCTTGTTTAGGCCGCGACCCCGATCATTCCGGCGCTTTCCGAGGTGCTGAGCAGGGCCGAGGCCGAGAGCACCATGCCCACTTCACCCCCCGCAAGCAGGGCTGTGCCGGTCAGGTTGGGCAGGCGGGCCATGACGCCGCGCAGGGGGCGCAGCAGGATAAGCTGCTGGCCAACCAGTTCGTCCACCGGAATGGCGATGCTTTGGCCGTTGGTGCCAAGCACGACATAGACACCGCGATTGCTGCCTTGGCTGTGTTGCAGCGACAGGCGATGCACCGGGATCACCTCGCCATCGCCAAAGCGGATCATGCTGCGGCCTTGGGCGGCGGAGATCTGGAACAGGGCCTCGTCGGTGGGTTGCAGGATGGTGCGGATGGAATCCACCGGCAGCACATAGCGGATGCCGCCGATGCCGACGACCATGCCTTCCAGCACCACCATGGTCAGCGGCAGGGTCAGATGGAACCGCATGCCGCCACCGGGGCGCTGGACGTGGCGCAGCTTACCACTGGCGCGCAGCAGGGTTGCCTCGACCTCGGCCATCTCGGCCGAAGCTGCATGCGGGGCGCCGTCATCTTCCAGCGTGACCATGACCATCTCTTCATCGCGGTGAAACGCGATATGCATGGCCGAGGGCGTGGCATCGGGCTGGTCAAGCCGGAGTTGCACGAGGCTGCGAAGCACTTTCCGCAACACGTCCAGCAGGGTCAGGTCGAGAGCCATATCCTCGCCCGCCGTCGAGAAGCGGGTTTCGCAGCGGTTGCGGCGCGACAGGGTTTGCACAAAGGCCGCCAGCGGACGCAGCACGCTTTCCACCGGGCGCGAGCGGATCGCCACGGTTTCTTCCTGAAGCTGGGTCATCCGACCGACCAGTTGCGCCTCAAGCTGGGCAACGGCGCGCAGGCGGGCGGAAAAGGCGGTCATCAGGCCATGCAGTTCCGTCTTGGCGGCGGACCAGTCGTTGCCAGCGGTCCGCATCACGGCGTCAAGATCTTCGGTCAGATCGGTTTCGGCCAGATCGCCCAGCATGTGATTGATCATCGACTGGCTGGCGGCAATCTCGCCGATGGTTTCCAGCATCTCGGCGCTGACACCTGCCCCGTTCAGTGCGGGGCTTTCGGATTGCGGGGCGGCGGATTTCTCGGCCTCGGCGCTGTCTTCGACCGTCGCGGACATGGTGCGGATGACATGGACATAGCGCGCGGCGGGGTCGATGGCGGCGAGGGATTCGGCGACGGTGGCTTCGGTGTCATGGGTGGCGACAAGGAAGTCGAACAGCGTCTCGGTATCGCGGAATACGGTGATATTGGTGATGGCGCGGATATGCGGGCTGGAAATCCATGTCAGGAAGGCTTCGGCGCGGGTTTCGTTGCTGTTGATGTCGGCGCGCACGATGTAGAAGACCATGCCTGCCTCGATGGCTTCGGAGGCAGAGCGCACGCTGTCGGGGGACAGAACGCGGTGGAATTCCGCAGGCAGGCCAAGGCGGCGTTCGATGGCCGTGGCAGTCAGCAGGCCATTGGACGAGAAGCAGGCATTGGCGGCCTGTTCGAACAGCTTGTCCAGCGCGGCGGTTTCGGGGGTTTCGCCTTGGCTGAGGGCGTCGAACACCAGTTCCAGCGTGTCGATGAAGCCGCGTGCGATATGGGTCAGGATCGCGTCGGGGGCGGCGCCCGAGGTTTGCACCCGCGAGAACAGGTCGATCAGCGACATCGCCAGTTGGGCGGCGGTGTCGATGCGGTAGGGCGCGCAGGCGTGGTGGACCAGCCGCATCAGATCGGTAAAGCGGCGGTAGGTGGCGTCGTCGGTCTGGCCCTGATGCAGGCGGTCGATCACCTGATCGAGACTGCCCAGCGTATCGAAGATGTGGTCGGCGGCCCAGGTGGCCAGCAACCCGCGCGGGCTGATGCCGGCATCGGCGGCGGCTTCGGGCATCACGGCTTCGACGGCGGAGAGTTCCTCGTAAAGCCGCATCTCGGCGCTGCGAAGGGCGGCGGGCGTGTCGGCGCGGCGCAGGTTCTCGCAGGCTTCGGTGACGCGGACAAAGCCGTGGGCCGTGGCGGCATTGATCAGAAGTGCGACATTGGCGGCGATGGCGTCATGGTCCAGCCCGTCGCCGGTGATGTAATCAAGGGCGGCGCGGGCGATCAGGGTCAGGGGCGCGGCCAGTTGGTCAAAGAAGCCAAGCTCGGGTCCGGTGGCGGGCAGATGGGTGGCGGATTGCACCAGATCGCGGCGGGCAAGGTCTTCGAGGGTCAGCAGCAATTGGGCAAGGGCTTCGGAGCCTGTGTCGGGCAGGGCCAGATAGCCGGACATGGCGCTGTGCCAGTCGTCCAGCCCCATCTGTCTGGCGGCATGGGCCAGATCGTCAACGGTGCGGCGTGTCTGGGCGGCATCCGCGTTCGGGTCATGCACGGCGGCGTTCAGCTTGGCGGTGGCGTCGCTGACCATGCCGGAAAAGATGTCACGGTAGGCCGGATCGTCAAACAGCCGCCGCATGGCGGGGGCGGGGGTGGCGGGTTCCGTGGCGGCTGTCGGCATGTCGGCGACGGGCTGCGGGGCCGGTTCGGCGGCGACTTCGATCATCTCGGCCAAAAGCTCTGGCGCGGCAGGGGCTTGGGCTGTTTCGGGCAGGGGATCTGCGTCGGGTGCCAAGCTGGTCCCGCCGCTGCAGCGCGCGATCTTGTCGGCCAGACGCTCCATCAGGGCTGCCGAGGGTTCGGGGGCCACATCGGCATGGGTTGCCGCGGTGGTTTCCAGCATCACCCGCAGCGTATCGGTGACTTCAAGCAGGATGTCATGGATTTCGGCATCCAGCGGCACACCGGCATCCCGCACCAGACCGATCAGGTCTTCGGCCAGATGCGCGCGACTTTCCACCACCGAAAGCCCTAGCACGCGGGAATTGCCCTTGAAGGTATGCACGGCCCGGAACAGGGCCGCGACGGACCCGCTTGGGACGGTGTCCAAGGCACCCTCCAGCGCCAGCAGCGTGGCTTCCATCGCATCAAGGGCTTGCGCCCCGTCATCCGCGTAAAGCGCCCAGATTTCGTCCATTTCATCCGACATTGCAGGTTCTTTCCTGAGGTTAGCCGCGCCCTTGCGGTCAAATCATGCGAGGAAGGGCCAGATCAGGCCGCAACCAGCGTCCGCATGGTGCGGGCAAGTTCATCGCCGGTTTTCTCTTCGAGATCGTGCGACACCGTGCCGGAGGGTTTCGAGACAACGCCATCCGCGCCCAATTCGCGCGCCTTGGCGGCATGCGGAGAGCCGGACACCGCCACCGAGGACAGCATGCAGATCTTGGCGCGGGTCTTCAGCTTGGCGTGGCGCAGAAATTCCAGCCCGTCCATCACCGGCATTTCGATGTCCAGCAGGATCAGGTCGACATTCGGCGTGGTGCCAAGTTTGTCGAGCGCCTCTTGGCCATTGGCGGCTTGGGCGACGACTTTGAAATCGGGCAGGGTCTTGATGAAGGAAGCGATATAAAGGCGCATCATCGCGGCGTCATCAACGATCATCACGTTGTAAGGCATGGTTTATCCTTTCGGGGAAACAGGGAGGAGGGGGACCAGAGCCGTTGCAGGCTCTGGCCGAAGGGATCAGAAGCCCGAGAAGCCGCGACGATCATGGTCGGCCACACGCGGGGCGGTTGCCCGGTTGGCGGCACCGTTCACGACCGGCGCGGGTGCTGCCCCCCCCATCTGGGCCGCAAGCATCGCCTGCAACTGGGCCAGAAGGTCGGCCGGAATCTGATCCAGCGAGGAAAGCGCGTTCAGCTTGGTTTCGACTTTCCGCAGTTTGAAGCGGCCCACTTCGGCGCGCATCGAGGCGGTTGCCGCAGCCATTTCGGCGGCACCCGAGGCCAGTTCGTCAGCCTGCTGGCTGGTGGCCAGCGCGGTCTTGGCGATCTCGCCGATCGAGAGGTTGATCTGGGCCACGCCGCGCGATTGCTCTTCCGAGGCGGTCGAGATTTCGCGGACGATGGTTTTCACCTCGTCGATGTCATTGACGATCACGGCGAAGGATTTGCTGGTTTCATCGGCGATCTTGACGCCAGCCTGCACACGCGTCGTTGCACCTTCGATCAGGTCCGAGGTTTCGCGCGCCGCTTTGGCCGAACGGCCTGCAAGGTTGCGGACCTCTTGCGCCACCACGGCAAAGCCACGGCCATGCTGACCGGCGCGGGCAGCCTCGACGGCGGCGTTCAGCGCCAGAAGGTTGGTCTGGAAGGCGATTTCGTCGATGACCTTGATGATCTTGGCGATATCCAGCGAAGAGGCGCGGATGCCGTCCATGGCCTTGACCATTTCAGTGATCTTCTCGCGGCCTTCGGCGGCCACGGTCGATGCGCCCACAACCAGCGTGTTGGCGCGGGTTGCCGATTGCGCGTTGGCGCGGACCTGGCTTTCGGTTTCTTCCGACGAGGCGGACACTTCGTCCACGGCGGTCGACTGGATCTGCGAGTTATTGGCCAGCGACTGCGACGAGGACGACAGTTGCTCTACGGTGATGGCGACCTGATCAACCTGCTCGCTGATGGTCGAGAACACGCGGTTCAGGTGGACGAAGGCATCTTCAAACGACGAGACGATGGTATGGAAGGCGCCTTTGTATTTGGTCACATCAATCGCAAGGCCCAGATCGCCCGAAACGATGGCGTTGGACATGGTGCGGATTTCATCGGCCAGATCCTTGAAGTTGCCACGGATGGATTCGAAGGCAACGTTCAGGAAGGCCTTTTGCCGCGGGAAGGTTTCCAATTCGACGTCGATATTGCCCAAGGCCAGTTCGGTCAGGGCTGCCACGACCTTTTTCTTGGTCGCGATATGGCCTTGCACCATCGCATTCACCCCTTCCGCCACAGCGGCGAATTTCGGGTTCATGGCCGAGGAATTGATCACCACATCAATATCGCCCGCATCATGTGCAGCCGACATCGTGTCCAGTTGGCTGAGCAGTTCCGCAATCTGGCTTTCGGCTTCAAGCACGACCGTGCGGTCCTGCCATTCGACGATCACGCCTTTTGTCGCACCGTCGGCGTCAAAATGCGGGGTGGCGCGGAAGGCCATGTGGCGGCCGCCCACGGTGAATTTGCCGTCGTGGCGGGCCTTGAGCTGGTTCATGATGCCGCGCTGGTAGGCGGGGTTCTTGTGGAACACGTCCACCGATTTGCCCAGCACCTCACGCGCACGGAAATGCGGCAGGTCTTTGCGGATGTCGGCCTCGATGGCCTCGAACATCTGGTAAGCGGCTTCGTTGACAAAGCGGATCACCATGTCGGCATCGGCCATCATGATCGGGTTGGTGATGATCGACAGCGCCTGCACGCCGTCCATGTCGTCCCACGCCGAAGTTGCGGGGGCAGGTTTGATGTCCTTGGCAGGAGAGTTCATCGGTTCGGTCCTTTCGGTCAGAGTGGGCGCGGGGGCCGCGCTGACGGTTTGCGTTTGGGCGGGAGAGGTGGCTTCGGGCGGGGTGGGCTGAAGGTTGGGAACGGCGACCGGTGCGGCGACTGCGGTGGAGGCCGTCGGGCGCGGTCGGCTGGATTGAAAGGGTTTGGCGGCGGGGTGTTTCATCGGATCTGTCCGAGTCACGCTGCGGCGATGGCGTCGGTCACGCCGCCAAGATCGGTTTCGGACACCAGCACCGAGGCATCCAGCAGGATCGCCACACGCTCGGCGATACGGCCAATGCCTGCGATGACATTGCGGCCGGTGGATTTGCCGAACTGGCTGGGCCGGTCAACCTGTGCGGGCGGGATTTCCAGAACCTCGCGCACGCCGTCAACGATCAGCCCGATCGGCGCGTCGGCCACTTCCATGACAATGATCACGGTGCGGTCGTCATATTCGCGCTGGGGCATGTCAAAGCGCAGGCGCACATCCATCAGCGGGATGACCTTGCCGCGCAGGTTGATCACACCTTTGATGTAGGCGGGCATGTCGGGGATCGCCATGATGCGCTGCATCCCGACGATCTCGGTCACTTGCCCGATCCCGACGCCGTATTCTTCGCTGTCCAGCGCAAAGGTCAGATACATATCGTCGACGTTGTCGGTATCGGTGAAGGGCAGACCCTCGGCGCGGGACCGGGTCATTTCAGTCAGTTGGTCGGTCATTTCAGATCTCCTGGGGTCGTGGAAAGGGTCGGATTTGCAGCGCGCGGGCGCATCTCGGCAGGGGCCGCAAGCGCGCGCAGCAGGCGTGCGGGGATGTCATCCAGTGGCAGGCTGGCGGTGGCCGCGCCAAGCTGGACTGCGGCTTGCGGCATGCCGTAGACGACGCAGCTTGCCTCGTCCTGTGCGAAGGTCTGGGCGCCGGTCTGGTGCAGGGCCAGCATGCCTTCGGCCCCGTCCTTGCCCATGCCGGTCAGAATCGCGCCGACCGCATTTTTGCCGGCAACTTTGGCGACGGAGTGGAACATCACATCCACCGAGGGGCGCGAATAGGCCACCGGATCGCCATCCACCAGCGCCACGCGATAGCCGTTGCCATGGGCAACAATCTGCATGTGGCGCGCACCGCCCGGAGCCACCAGAACGGTGCCGGTCCGCACGATATCGCCATCCTGCGCTTCGACGACCTGCATCGCGCAAGCACCGTTCAGACGATTTGCGAAGGTGTTCGTAAAGCCTTCCGGCATGTGCTGCACCAGAACGATGCCCGGAGAATCTGCCGGAAACAGTGGCAGGATACGCGACAGCGCCTGCACCCCGCCCGTCGAGGCCCCGATTGCAATCAAAGAGCGCGGCCGGAAGCCCTGCGGCACAGAGTCCGCGCGCCAGTTGCTGTTTGCGGCGCGGCGCGTGCGACCCGGCGCTGGCTTGGCCGTTGCGGCAGCCGTAACCCGCGCGCAAACCTCGGCCATCATGGCCGCTTTGGAGAACGGGCTGACCACCGGTTTGGCGATCACATCCACTGCACCGGCCTCCATCGCATCCACACTGGCCTCGGTGCCATCCTGCGTCAGCGACGATATGACCACGACCGGAATCGGCATCACGGGCATGAGGCGGCGCAGAAAGCTGAGTCCGTCTTCCTTGGGCATGTGCAGATCAAGCGTGATGACATCGGGGCGGCAGCATTGGACAAAGGCCCAAGCCTGCTCGCCGTTCGACGCGGTGCCGATGACCTCAATCATCGGGTCTTGCGACAAGCCAAGTTGCAGCACGTTCCGCATCATTGCGGAATCGTCCACGATCAGCACTTTCACACGGTTCAGGTCGGCCATCACCGCACTCCTTTCCGGCTGATGCCGCTGGAGACGGGCTGCCATCCTGACAGCAGGTCACGCACGTTTTCAGTGACGCTGGTGACAAGCCAGCCACCGGGTTCGGTGACGTCATGGATCGCGCGGACGGTGGCGATCTGATCGGGGCGGTCGAAATAATACAGGATATTGCGGCAGAACACGATCTGGAACGGCTTTGTGAAGGGGAAGGGCTGGGCCTTCAGGTTCATCCAGCGGAAGGTGCAAGCGTTGCGGATGTCCTGGCGGATCTGGTATTGGCCAAGGCCGACGGGCGCGAAGTAGCGGCGGCGCAGATCGGCAGAGACATGCTCCATCTGGCGGTCGGAAAACACGCCCTTCTCGGCGCGTTCGATCACGGGGGCGGAAATATCGGTGCCAAGGATCGTCGTTCTTTTCAGGGCTTCCGCGCCGAAAAGTTCCGCGATCATGATGGCCAAGGTGAAGGCCTCTTCGCCCGAGGAGGAGGCCGCGCTCCAGATCCGGATTTCGGGGCGGTTTGCCAGCACCGGCAGGATGGTGGTGCGGACCGCATCCAGAACATCGCGTTCACGGAAGAAATAGGTGTGATTGGTGGAGGCCGCATGCATGACCGCAAGTTGCAGGTCGTGCTGCTGGGCCTGCACGACGCGCTGGGCCATATCCTTGAGATCGCGCAACTGATGCGCCATCTGCACGCGGGCAAGGCGTTGGCGCAACAGGTCGGACTTGTTTTCCGGGTAATGGATGCCGCAGCGCGCGCTTAACCAGTTCCGCAACTCGTCGAAACCTGCCGGCTGGGCCGAGGTGATGGGGGTCAAAAGGGTCATACTGCTCCTCCGGCGCCAAGCCGTTCGCAATCCAGCACAAGCGCCACTTCTCCGGTGCCAAGAATGGCAAAGCCCCAGCTGGCGCGCAGCGTGGCCAGCCGTCCGGCAAGCGGCTTCATCACCACTTGCTGACGATCCAGAATTTCATCGACGGGCATGGCGGTCGGGCCAGCGGCGGTGTTGAACACCACCATGACCGTGCCTTCGGCCAAAGCGGCGGCGGCGGTAGTTTCACCGTAAAACCGTTCCAGCCGGCAGACCGGAATATAGGTGCCGCGCAGGCGGAACAGCTCGCGCCCGCCATCGGCGGAAATCGCGGGCAGATCGCCCTCGGTGGCCTTGCCGATTTCCGAGATCATGTCGATCGGGATCGCATAAAGCCGCGCACCTTTGCGAAGGATGATGCAATCGAGAAAGGCAAGGGAAACCGGAATATGCAGGGTGACTTTGGTGCCTTGGCCGGGCGTGCTGTCCACCCCGATCCGGCCCCGCAGCGATGCCATTGTGGTGTGCAGCACATCCATGCCCACCCCGCGCCCCGACAGGTTGGTGACATCTTCGGCGGTCGAAAAGCCCGGCTCGAAGATCACTTTCCACAACATCGCGGGTTCGGGTTCCTCGTCAGGGCCGAACAGGCCACGTTCCCGCGCTTTCTTCAGGATGCGGTCGCGGCTTAGGCCGCGGCCATCGTCGGTGACGGTGATGCGAACCTCGCTGCCGACCTGCGCGGCAGCAAGTGTGATGCGGCCTGCGGCGGTTTTGCCGTTTGCCAGCCGTTCCTCGGCCAGTTCAAGCCCGTGGTCGGCCGAGTTGCGAAGCACATGCAGCAAAGGGTCGTAAAGGCGGTCTGAGACCAGTTTGTCGATGGCGGTATCTTCGCCCTCGATCACCATTTCGATCTGTTTGCCGGTCTGGCGTTCCAGCTCGCGCATCATGCGGCGCAGGCGGCGGAATACATCGTCCACCGGCACCAGACGCAATTCGGTGGCGGCGTCCTGCACTTCGCGCACGATCATGGCCAAGCGGTGCGCCGAGGCGTCAAACCGCGTAAGGTCCAGCCCCGCAAGATCGGCGGACTGCACAGTCTCGGATACCGAGAGCGACAGCTCGCCCACCAGATCCATCAGCCGGCTGATCTTTTGCGAGGCGACCCGCATCAGTCCCGTATCGGCAGAAGTTTCGACGACAGCGCTCATTGACGGCTATTCCCATGCCTGTGGGTCTGGCCTGCGACGAGAAATGCGAATGCCATGCCCAATCTTTCCAAGAGGGTTTTCTTCCAAGAAGGTTTCCGAGTTAGCCCTGCAAAAAGCGGGCCAAATGCCGTCAGGCGGCCTCGTCCTCGTTGCGGTCGTAGTTGTAGATACAGACCCCGTCGAAACCCATTGATTTGAAAAGAAACGTCTTTTTCATGGTTTCCAGAAAACCGCCATGTTTCTTCTCGAAATTCTTCAGCTCGGCCACCGAGGGGAAGAACACATTGATCGACACATCGCCTTCCTTGCTGATCAGCACGTTCAGGCCCGACAGGTTGCAGGTCGGAATGGCATTCCCCAGCGATTCGATGACGAAGGGGGCGGCGATCTGGGCGGCGTCCAGGCTGGGAAATTTCAGATGATATGTCTTGGACAGCATAAGGTTGGACCCCGTTTACGGTGATGTCTCAATGCAAACGGCCGAAGTTGGAAAAGTTTGAGTATCCGAAAGTATGAAATGTGACTGACTTTGGGCGGTAGGGCTGACTTACGACGGACTGCCCCCATACCCGGATGTAGCCATAGGTCTGCCGCCCCATCTGATGCAGGCAGCCGCGCGACCTTCGGGCTGTCGCAAAGATAGTTCGCAAGCCGCTAAAAGACGGAAAGCCCAAGACGTAGACCGCGACTCGGTCGGCGGAGGGGCTTCGTCCTGCTCGAAGAAGAAAATCGGCACGGTGACGGGCCGTTTTAGGGCAGGAAGAAAATATTTTTGGACGGCGGCAAAGATTGGCATGAAGCCTGCCTTTGCCCCGCCCCGACGAAGCGAGGAATGGCGAATGTCTATCGTGCAACTGATCGAGACCGATTTCGGGGCAGCTTCGGCGCTGGCGCAACTGTTGGCGCGGCGGCGTGTCACCGTTCAGCGTGTCGCTGCTGTGGCCGCGGCACCGGTCATGGCGGGGGCAGGCATTGCGGCTTTGGTGCTGTCGGCCAAGAAAGAGGCCGCGATGGGGGGGCTGCGGGCGCTGACCGAAGCCGTGCGGGCGCGCAGCGGTGCGCCGCGTATGCTGATCGTGGTGGAAGAAAACGCCGAGCGTCTGTCGGTAACCTCGGAACTGGGCGGGCGTCTGGTGCGGGTGGCCTTGCCTGCGGGACGGGCGGATGCCTCGGTTCTGAAGGATTGCGGGTTGCTGACCCTTGCCGATGTGATCGGCCAGCAGGTTTCGGCGATGGTGGCCTCTGACGCCGTGACGGGGCAGTTGATCGATCTGGCCAACCGCGTGGCGCGGTCGGATGTGACGGTGTTCATCAATGGCCCGACCGGCAGCGGCAAAGAGGTTCTGGCCCGCCAGATCCATGCGGCCTCGCGCCGCAAGGATCAGCCCTTTGTGGCAATCAACTGTGCGGCGATCCCCGAAAACATGCTGGAAGCCATTCTGTTCGGCCATGAAAAGGGCGCGTTCACCGGTGCTGCGGGGGCCAACAAGGGCCTGATCCGCGCCGCCGATGGTGGCACGCTGTTGCTGGACGAAGTGTCGGAAATGCCGATGGGGTTGCAATCGAAACTGCTGCGGGTGTTGCAGGAGCGCAGGGTCACCCCGATCGGGTCGCAGACCGAAGTTCCGGTGGATATCCGCATCATTGCCACCTCGAACCGCGATATGGCGGAAGAAGTCCGCGCCAACCGGTTCCGCGAGGATCTTTACTATCGCTTGAATGTGTTCCCGCTTTCCACCCGTGCGCTGGCCGAGCGTCCCGATGACATTGCGGCGCTGGCTGTGGCCCTGATCCGCCGCCATGCGCGGACCGAACCTTTGCCGATGCTGGGTGTGGATGCGCTGTCGCTGCTGCAGGGCCATGCCTGGCCGGGCAATGTGCGCGAGTTGGAAAACGTGATCCAGCGCGCGCTGGTGCTGGCCGAGGGCGGCCATATCACCGCCGCCGATATCATTCTGGATATGCGTCAGGGCCAGATGTTCCGGCCGATGCTGGCCGCAGTCTGACAGGAGTATAAGCCATGAGCATTACCGGCGTTTCCAATCTGTCGATGTTGACCCCGCACAGCCCCGTTGGGGCGACACAGGCGGCCAAGCCGCTGTCGTCCGGCATTTCCGAAGCCGGGCAGGGGGCGGGTTCGACCTCGTTTGCCGACCGGATGTCGGGGGCCTTGCAAGACCTTGGCAAGGCGCAGGCGCAGGCCGAGAAATCGGCCACGGGCTATGAGATGGGGGCAGAGCAGAACCTTGCCTCGGTCATGGTGGATCAGCAGGTGGCCCAACTGGGGCTGCAACTGGCGATCAACGTCCGCAACAAGGCGCTGGGTGCCTACAAGGACATCATGAACATGCCCGTCTAGGGCGCGTTTGACCGTTTGCTTTTCCTCTATCCTTTCAGAATTGCGTGACCCATGGCCCTGCCTATTGCTTCCCAACCGGCTGCTAATTCCTCGCTGATGGCGCGTCTGAAGGACGGCGTGGCGGGGCTTGAAACCCTGACGCGCACGCCTGCGCTGCGGCGGGCCTTGCCCTCTATTCTGGTGCTGGGGATGACGGGGCTGGCGGTGGGGCTGTGGCTGATGCTGCGCCAGCCTGCCACGACGCCGATCTATCCGGGCATGGCCGACGCCGACAAGGCGCAGGTGATGGAGGCGTTGACAGGTGCCGGCATCGAGGCATCGGTGGACGGATCGACGGGGCAGATCGTGGTGCCGTCGGATGCCTATCATACGGCGGTGATGGCGCTGGCCGCGCTGGGGTTGCCGCGATCCGCGCCGAACGGGGCTGATCTGGTGTCGAACCTGCCGATGGGTGAAAGCCGGTCGGTCGAGGCGGTGCAGTTGCGTCAGGCGCAAGAGTTGGACATCGCGCGGTCGATCACGGAAATCACCGGCATCAACGGTGCGCGGGTGCATCTGGCGCTGGCGGAACGGTCGGCCTTTTTGCGCGACAACCAGCCGCCGCGCGCGTCGGTGTTCCTGCAGCTTGCGCCGGGGCGGGTGCTGGACAGCGCCCAGACCGAGGCGATCATCAATCTGGTGTCCTCGTCCGTGCCGGGAATGGCGCGGCAGGATGTGACGGTGGTGGACCAGATGGGGCGGCTGTTGTCGTCGGGGTCAAGTGATCCGGCGATGATGGCCTCGGACCAGCAGATGCAGCGGCGCTTGCAGATGGAAACGATTTACCGCCAGCGCATCGAGGCGCTGCTGGCCCCCATCGTCGGCCCTGACAATCTGTCGGTGCAGGTCACGATGGATGTGGATTTCACCCGCAAGGAAATCACCGAAGAACGCGTGGACCCCAAGGGCAGCGCGCTGTTGTCGGAGCAGACTCAGGTTTCGGAAAATGTGAACAGTGTGGCGCGTGGTGTGCCGGGGGCCGTGTCAAACACCCCGCCTGCCGATCCGGCGCTGTCGGCCACCGGCCCCGCCGCGCAGGGCGCTGCGGCGGCCAATGCGGCAGCGGCCAATCTGGCAGGTGCGGCATCTGTTGCAGGCAGCGAGGGCGGCAACCGTTCGGAAGGGGTGACGCGCAACTATCAGGTCTCGAAATCGATCCAGACCACGCAGCCCGCCACGGCGCAGATCGTCAAGGTCAGTGCGGCGATTGTGGTGCGGGCAAAACCCGTCGAGGACGGCGCCGATCCGGCGGCCCCCTTGTTGCCTGCCGCCTTGCAGGCCGATCTGGAAAACCTTGCCAAAAGCGCCATCGGCTTTGATGCCGCGCGCGGTGACAGCATCACCGTGCTGGCCCAGCCTTTTGCCGATGTGATCGTGGGGGCGACGCCTGCGGGGTCCAATCTGGACTGGCTGCCCGAAGTGCTGCGGCAGTTGGGTCTGGTGGCCGGTCTTGCGATCATCGCGCTGGGTATCGTGCGGCCCTTGTTGTCGCGGATGATGGTGGCCGCCGATCCGGTGCGCGCCGAAACCCCCGACAGCGGGCTGTCCTCGGTCGAGGTGGGCGAGGGCGACAGTCTGGATATGGTGCAGGCCCGTCTGGATGCGCGCCGCCAGAAACTGGCCGAGGCCGCTTTGGGTGCCACCGCCAGCCGTGAAGAAAAGTTCGCCGTGCTGCGCCAGATCGCCGCCGACGACCCCGCCCGCATCGCCAACGTGCTGCAACGCATGATGAAGTCCGAACAAGACCAATACCTTTGAGCGACGAGACAGATCATGGCCCTTGCCCCCAAACTTGCCCCCGCCACCCCGCCCGCGCCCACCAGCACGGAAAAGGCCGCCATCCTGATGATGCTGTTCGGTGAACGCGCGGCGGCGGGTGTGCTGAAAAACCTTAGCCCCTCCGAGGTGCAGCACCTTGGGTCGGCGATGTATGCGGTGCGGAATATCGAACAGGCTTTGGTCGATGCGATTGTCGAGGAATTCCTGTCGGATCTGTCCACCGAAACCGGTCTTGGCCACGGCGCATCCGGTTATATCCGCGTGATGATGACCGAGGCGCTGGGCGAGGATAAGGCGCAGTCTGTCATCAGCCGGATCAATCCGGCATCCACCGAACGGCCCATCGAGATTCTGGACTGGATGGATGCGCGATCCATTGCCGAGTTGATTGGCGACGAACACCCGCAGATCGTGGCGCTGGTGGTGGCTTGCCTTGAATACAACCTTGCCGCCGATGTGCTGTCCTTGCTGGCCGAAGATCTGCAAACCGACGTGGTGCGCAGGATTGCCGAATTGAACACGGTGCAGCCCGAAGCCCTGCGCGATCTGGAGCAGGTCTTGCAGCGCAAGTTCAAGGCATCGACCTCAAGCCGTGCCTCGCAGATCGGCGGGGTTCGGGCTGCGGCGCGGATCATGAACTTTACCCGCCAGACCACCGAGCAGCGGATTTTGCGCGATATTCGCAAGGATGACCGCAACCTGATGCAGCAGATTCAGGATAATATGTTCGTTTTCGACAATCTGGTGAAATCGGACGACCGGTCTTTGCAGACGCTTTTGCGGAATGTGGAAAGCGAACTCTTGGTGCTGGCGCTGAAGGGCGCGGACGAGGTGTTGCGCGAAAAGCTGCTGGGCTGCATGTCCACCCGCGCCGCCGCCAACATCCGCGACGAGATGGAGGCGCTTGGCCCCGTGCGTCTGACCGATGTGCAAGAGGCGCAAAAGCAGATCATCACCGTGGCGCGGCGGCTGTCGGACGAAGGCACGATCGTGCTTGCGGGCCGTGGCGGCGAGCAGATGGTGTAAGCCATGGACGGCGCATCGCTTCACGACAGGGCGTTTCAGGCCACGATGGGTCCGGCCGAGGTGATCGCGCTGATCCGCGCGCATGGCCGCGCCTTCACGCCGACGCCGATGGGGGCCAAGGCCCCTGCCGAGGCAGGCTTTGTGCGCGCGGGCATTGGCGGTCTGGTGCGCCCGATGCCCGAACCCGCCGCCGATGTTGCGCGGCGCGATCCGGTGGCCGAAGTTGTTGCGGCTCCGGTCGCGCCTGCGGTTGATCCCGCCCCCCTGATCGCCGCCGCGCGGGCGGAAGGCGAGGCTGCGGGCCGCGCCGATGGCATTGCGGCGGGGCAGGTCATGGGCCATGCGGCGGGCATTGCCGAAGGCCGCGCCATGGCCTTGGCCGAGCAGCAGGCCGGTCTGGATGAGGCGCGCGAGATTTTCCTTGCCGCCGCGCGTCGGTTGGATGCGCCTTCGGCTGCCGATACCGCCGCCCTTGCCGCCAGCATGGAGGCCGCCGTGCGCGCGCTGGCCGCCAAACGTGCAGGGCAGGTCATCGACCATAGCCCCAAACCGTTTATGGACCGGATCGAGGCGCTGGCCGAGCGGGTTTCGCAGGGCTTGCGTAGCCTTGAACTGCGGCTGCACCCCGATGATCTGGCCGCGATCACGCCATTCTTGCCCGACAGCGATTTGCTGACAGCATCGCGTCTGGTGGCAGAACCGCGTTTGTCGCGGGGCGATGTCGATATTCGCGCTGATGGCATCCGTCTTGCAGACCTTCTGCAAAGCGATACCACAGGGGCCTGACATGAATGCGATCCTGCCGTTTCTGACCGACCGTCTTGCAGGACTGGCGCAAAGCGTGGTGCCGCAGGTGTCGGGGCGCGTGCTGCGCTATGATGGCTTGATCGTTGAAACCACGGGATTTCCGGCCAGCCCCGGATCACTGTGTCTGGTTGATACCGAAGACGGCGGCACCGTGCAGGCCGAGGTGATCGGCTTTCAGAACGGGCGCAACATGCTGCTGCTGGATGAGCCGCGCGCGGTGATCGTGGCTTCGGCGCGGGTGCGGACGATTGCGGGCGGGCAGATGGTGGGGGTCGGGCCGGAACTGCTGGGCCGCGTGATCGACGCCAAGGGCGCGCCCTTGGACGGGTTGCCGATGCCGCGCACAGTCGATGAATGGCCGCTGGACGGGCGGCGGCTGAACCCGCTGCTGCGCCAGCCTGTGACCAAGCCTTTGGATGTTGGCGTGCGGATCATCAACGCGGCGCTGACCGTGGGGCAGGGCCAGCGCATCGGCATCGTGGCCGGTTCGGGCGTGGGCAAATCGGTGCTGATGGGGATGATGGTGCGCTTTACCAGCGCCGATGTCATTGTCGTCGGCCTGATTGGCGAACGCGCGCGCGAGGTGGGCGATTTCGTCGGCCACGTCATGCAGGGCGAGGCTGCGAAAAAGCTGTGCCTTGTGGCGGTGCCTGCCGACCGCTCGCCTTTGTTGCGCCTGCGCGCGGCGCGGCGTGCGACTGCCATTGCGGAATATTTTGCTGCACAAGGCAAGCAAGTGCTGCTGATCATGGACAGCCTTACCCGCGTTGCCCATGCCCAGCGGGAAATCGGGCTGGCCTTGGGCGAGCAGCCCACCGCCAAGGGCTATCCGCCCTCGGTCGTCTCGCTGATCCCCAACCTGATTGAGCGGACGGGGCCGGGGTTGGCGAATGAGGGCGCGATTACAGCGATTTACACGGTTCTGGCCGATGGCGATGACACCACCAACGACCCCGTTGTGGACAGCGCCCGCGCCATTCTGGACGGGCATTTCGTGCTGTCGCGGCGGCAGACGCAGATGGGGCTTTATCCCGCCATCGACATTCCGCAATCGGTCAGCCGCGTGATGAATGACATCGTGGACCCCGAACACCGGCTGGCGGCGACGCGGCTGAAGCGGTTGATCTCGACCTATCTGGATAACCGCGACCTGATGTTGCTGGGCGGCTATGTGCCGGGGCAAGACCCCGTGCTGGACGAGGCCGCCTCGCTTTGGCCGCGTATCGAGGGGCTGATCCGGCAAAATCAGGAACAGTCCTGTGATTTCGCCACCAGCCGCGCCGAGTTGATCGCGCTGACCGCAGGCGGGGCAGGTCTGGCATGAGCAAAAGCCGGATCATGGGCCTGATGGCGCGGCGTGAGGCGATGAAGGTGATGCAGGCGCAGACCGAGGTCAGCCGTCTGGTGCGCCGACATGCCGATGTTCAGGCGGCGGTGACGCGGCTGGAAGATATGGCGCGCGACACCCACACCACGCAGGGGCGCATCCTGACAGCGGGGGCGCTGGCGGCGGAACGGTTGATCGGGGCCGAGATTTCGCAGGAAACCTTGCGCCAGCGTGATCAGCTTGCGGGGCTGGATCAGGCCATGCGCGATGCGCGTGCCGTTTTGGCCAAGCAGGATTACCGCCAGACCTGGATGGAAGATGCCGCCAAAATTGCCCGCCGTGAAGAACGCAGCGCCCGCGAGGCGCTGGTTGCCGCCGCCACCCCGCCGCGCCGTCGGGCGTGATGCCTGATTTTGGGGCGGGCGGCAGTTGGCATGGCTTTTGCAACCAGTTCTCTGTCCGCCACCCCAAGATCGGGATCGCCTGAATGAGCCTTGCCTCTGACATCTCTGCGCCTGCCGCGCTGTCGCCCCTGTTGGCGTCAGGGCCGGCTGCAGCGCCAGTGCAGGTCGTCAACGGGGCCGGTTTTGCCGAAGCCTTGACGCAGGCGCAGACCGGTGTTGCCCCCGAGGTGGTCTTGCCCGAGGCCATGCCTGCCTTGCCCGAAACGCCCGCCGATTTGCTGCAAGCGATTGGCGCGGATGCGGTGGTGTCGCACCGCCAGAGCTTCGTTCCCGTGCATGGCATGGTCGAATTTCCTGCCACCGCCAATATCGACGCCCACCCTTTGCAGGCAGCGCCCGCTTTGACCGGCATTGCTGCGGCGCCGGAATCCGTTGAGGCTGAAGCGCAAGCCGGGGCCGCCGCGCCTGCGGCCTTGTCCAAGCTGGCCGCTCTCAAGTCTGCCGCAGCAAAACCGGCTGTGGCGCGGGCCGAAGCCGATGTGGCCGAAGACATGGCTGTGGAAATCCTGCCGCTGCCGACGGTCGCGGGTGTTGGTCCCGCCGCCGTCACGCAGCCCGTGCCGGATGCCCTGCCTGTCGCCCAAACTGACTGCCCGTCGCCCGTTGGTGTCAAGGCTATGCCTCGCGAAGCTGTTGCAGAACAAGAGATTGCATCATCGGCCAGTCCTGATGCCGCCTTGCCCCCATTTGATGCGGCGTTGATGGGGCCTGCTCCTGAACCTCTGGCCCAGCCTGCGGGCGATCTGCGTATCGCGCTGTCTGCCTTGCGCCGCTTGGACGATATGGATCATGGCGCCGAAGCTGCGGCGCAGCCGGTGCCTGATGCGCCCGTCACAGGGATCGCGCCGCAGGATGAGGCCGCCGCAATTGCCGATCTGGCACCAGAGAGGACAGACCCCGCGCCCGATCCGCTTCATGCCGAGATCGGTGGTGCTTTGAGCGAAGCCGCATCTTCTGCCCCGCAAAGCCAACCCGCCGCCCCCGTCATCACGCCGCAACTTGCGCCGATGGCCGAGACTTCGGCCGCGCTGCCACCCTCTCCGGTGCGTCCCGCGCTGCGGATGGATCAGCCCGACTGGCCGGAAAAGCTGGCGGTCCGGCTGGCAGGGGCGTTTGACGCCAACGAGGCCAATATCGAAATGCAGCTTTCGCCTGAACATCTGGGGCCGCTGCATATCCGGCTGGAGATGAAATCCGGTGTCGCACAGGTGTTCGTCACCACCGCCACCCCGCAGGCCGCCGAGGCCTTTGCCCGTGCCGAGACGCAGCTTTCCGGCCTGTTGGCCGCCGCCGATGTCACGCTGACAGGGCAGGAAACCGCGCAGGGCGGCTTTGCCGATCAGGGCGGACAGGGCGGCTATCACGGTGCGCGCACGCATCCCGTCCCCCGCTTTCACCCCGATACGACCCGCACCGCCGCCCCCGAGGCCAGCGCGCAGCGGCTTTTGAACCTGATTGCCTAAGGAGTTGCCCATGGCCCCCGTTTCCAAAGACACATCCGAGGATGCCCCCGTGAAAAAGCGCGGTCTGATGGGCAAGCTGTTGCGCGGCGTGGTTTATCTGCTGGGCGCGGGCGCGTTGGCGGCGGCAGGCTTTGCGGCAGGTTTTGTGTATTTCGCCAATCCGCTGTCGCCGGAAAAGGGCGTTCTCAGCCTGATCGAAGAGGCCGCCCCCGCCACCGAGGCCCCCACAGATGAACACGCGACCGAAGATCCCGAAGCCCCGCACAAGGTGCCGAAAGAGACGCCCGAGGAAGACCAGTTCGTGACATCCTATTACACGTTCGAAGATCCGATGACGTCGAATCTGGCGGGCGGCAAGGGCATCGTGCAGCTAAGTGTCAGCCTTTCGACCCAGTATGACGCCAAGGTGTTCGAGCATGTCGAGGCCAACAAGGTGGCGCTGAAGTCGGATATGCTCTCGGTGGCATCGACCTTTGGCCAAGCCGATCTTGCCAGTCAGGAAGGCCGCCAAAAGCTGGCGGATGCGCTGAAAGACGCGATCAATGCGCGGCTGGAGCAGATCGAAGGCTTTGGCGGCATCGACGCCGTGTTTTTCCCCAGTTTCATCCTGCAATAGATCGGTTCAGGGCATATCATGGCCGCTTCCCCCCGCAAACTATCCGCCAAAGAGGTTCAGGCCCTTGTGGGCGGCCTTATGGACATGGACGGCGGCACCACGCGCGTCGGCGAAAATGGCCAAGAGGTGCGATCCTACACCTTTGGCAGCAACGATCTGTCGCTTTTGGGCGATTACTATGCGCTGCGGATGATCAACGAACGGTTTTGCCGCATCGCGCGGTCGGTGTTCCTGCCGATGCTGCGGTTTCAGCCGCGCATCTCGGCCTTTCCGCCGGAAATCCGCAGCTTTGAGGATTATCGCAACAGTCAGGACAACTTTGTCAGCCTGACCATCAGCCGGATTGACGAGTTGCGTGGATCGCAGCTTTTGGTGCTGTCGCCTGCCTTCATCTCGCTGCTGACGGATGCCTATTATGGCGGGTCAATCCGGCCCATCCGCCAGACCCGCAACGAGTTTACCGCGACCGAACATCGGGTGATCGAGATCGTGTCGAACCAGCTTAATCAGGCGCTGCAACTGGCGTGGCGCGATCTGATGCGGCTGTCGTTCAACACCACCAGCCGCGAAGAGAACATGCAGTTCGCGGCCTTTGTCGAGGGCGAGGATATGGTGGTGAACTGTTCCTTCATGGTGCAACTGCCCGATCAGGAACCCGCAACCTTTGACATCATCTACCCGCTGCAAACCCTGCGCCCGATCTCCAGCCAGTTGCGGTCACGGATGCAGTCGGATTCGGTGGAAGACGACCGCACATGGCGCGACCGGCTGGAGCGCGCGATCCTGTCGATCCCGCTGCAACTGACCGCGCGTCTGGCCGAACCCGAACTGCCGCTGCGGATGCTGTTGGGGTTGCAAGAGGGCGATGTGATTCCTGTCAGCCTGACCGAAAGCGTCGATGTGCTGATCGAAGGCCAGCATCTGTTCACCGCCACTCCGGGCAATCAGGCGGGGCAGTCGGCCCTGAGCATCCTGAATAGAACCGTCGAATAACCCATTATCTCCAAAGGAAATCCCCATGAGCACCCCCACAATTTCCCCCGCTGACCGTGCCGCCCCCGAAGGCCTGCGCCTGCTGGAAAACATCGGTGTCAAGCTGACCGTCGAGGTGGGCCGCGCCGAGCTGACCATCCGCGACCTTTTGCGCCTGTCCGAAGGATCGGTGATCGAGCTGGACCGTCTGGCCGGTGATCCCTTGGATGTGCTGGTGAACGGCACCGCGATTGCCAAGGGCGAGGTGGTGATGGTGGGCGAACGTTTCGGCATCCGTTTCGGTCAGATCATCGACCCGGAAAAACGCGCCGAGACGATTTGACACCGCCCCGCGCGCGGTTGGCACGATAGCTGCAAGCAACCGGTGTATTGCACCGGAGGCTTGCGGATGGACATCTTTGACATCAACCAGATTTTGACTGTGGCCCTGTTTTTGGGTGCCTTGGGTCTGGCTTGGCTTTTCGTGATGAAGAACCGTGGCGTGATCCGCCCGCGTCTGGCCCAAGGGCGCAGGATGCAGATGACCGAGGCCACCGCCCTTGGCCCGAACCAGCGCGCGATGATCCTGCAAGTCGATCAGCGCGAGTTTCTTGTGGTGGCGCTGAAGGGGGCTGCGCCTGCGATCACCGAACTGGGTGCCGTTGTGGCTGAGGTGTCGGCATGAACCGCGCCTTCGCCCTTGCCGCCGCCCTGAGCCTGATCGCCGCGCCTGCGCTGGCCCAAGGGCTGCCTGCGCTGACCATGACTGACAATCCGGCTGGCGGCACGTCCTATTCGCTGTCGTTGCAGATCATCGTGCTGATGACGGCGCTGGCGGTTCTGCCGTCGATCGTGCTGGGCATGACCGCCTTTACCCGCATCATCATCGTGCTGTCGATCCTGCGTCAGGCGCTTGGCACGCAGCAAACCCCGCCCAATCAGGTGCTGATCGCGCTGGCGCTGTTTCTGACGTTTTTCGTGATGCAGCCGCAACTGACCGATATCTACAATCTGGCGGTGTCGCCGGTGCTGGATGGCACCATGCCGATGGAGCAGGGTTTGCAGACCGGCATGCAGATTATCAAGGGATTTCTGGTGCATAACACGCGCGAGAATGATCTTTTGATGTTTGCCGATCTGGCGGGCGTTGGCCCCTTTGCCAGCCCCGACGATGTGCCGATGCCGGTGCTGCTGCCCGCCTATATGACGTCCGAGTTGAAAACCGCGTTCCAGATCGGGTTCCTTTTGTATCTTCCGTTTCTGGTGATCGACCTTGTGATTGCGTCGATCCTGATGGCGCTGGGCATGATGATGCTGTCGCCGATGCTGGTGTCGCTGCCGGTCAAGCTGCTGCTGTTTGTTCTGGTCGATGGCTGGGCGCTGACGGTCAAGTCGCTGGCCACAACCTATATGGGGGGCTAGGGCGATGGATTTCGATCTGAGCGTTGTCTATTTGCGCGAAGCCTACTGGAATATCCTGATCGTTGCGGGGCCGCTGCTGCTGGTCAGCCTGATCGTGGGTCTGCTGGTGGGGATGTTTCAGGCGGCCACCTCGATCAACGATGCCTCTATCGGCTTTGTGCCGAAACTGCTGATCGCCTTGGCGACGCTGTGGCTGGTGTCGGGCTTTATGCTGGTCAAGCTGTCGGACTATTTCCACGCGATTTTCGACACTATCGCGGCCATTCACTAGGGCAGGATCATGGAGTCGCTGGATCTGGGAAGCATACTGCCGGGGACCGGCTTTGCGGGCATTGTCGACGCGCTGGCGCGGATGATCTTTGCCATGCTGCGGATCTCGGCGTTTCTGGTGGTCTCGCCTCTGTTTGGCACGCGGTTTGTGCCGGTGGTGGTGCGGATTGTGGCCTCGGTCGTGCTGGCGCTGCCGGTGGCGACGCTGCCGGGGTTGCCGGACGGGCAAACCCTTGCCAGCCTTTCGGCGCTGCCGATGATTGCGGGCGAATTGGCGGTGGGGATCGTGGCGGGGCTGGTGCTGACTATCCTGTTCGGGGCGGCCTCGGTCGCGGGGGACAGGATTGCATCAACCGCAGGGCTTGGCTTTGCTGCGCAGTTTGACCCCACGGCCAGCGGGCAAACCCCTGTTGTGTCACAGATTTTCGGATTTTTCCTGCTGATGGTATTTCTGGCCCATGATGGGCATCTGGTGGCGATCCGTATCGTGCTGGACAGCTATACCATCGCCCCCGTGGGCCAGTTGCCCGACCCCGCCGCCCTGATCGCTGCCGGAGTTCTGGCGGGGGGTGAGATGTTTGCGCTGTCGCTGTCGATCATGCTGCCGGTGGTGGCGGTGCTGTTGCTGGTCAACCTTGCCATCGGGGTCATCACCCGCTCTGCGCCGCAGTTGAACCTGTTTTCCTTTGGCTTTCCGATCACCATGACGGTGACGATCATTCTGCTTTATATCACCGCGCCGCTGACAGGATCGGTGCTGGGGCGGGTGGCGCAGGTCGGGCTGGATGCCGTGGCGGCCGTGTTCACGGGGGGGCTGGCCAATGGCTGAGGACGAGGGCAGCGCCGAAAAGACAGAAGCCGCCAGTGCCAAGAAAAAGCAGGACGCGCGCGAACAGGGGCGGGTTGTCACCAGTAAAGAGATGTTCGTTTTCGGCTCGATGGTGATCCTGCTGGCCGGGCTGACCCTGTTGCCCGATCAGGTGCCGGGGATGATCCGCGACTGGTCGGACGGCTTGCGTTTGCCGGACAAGGACGGCCTTGAAAGCCTGATGGTGTCCCGGTCCGAAGGCATGTTGTGGACGATTGCGGTCACGCTGATGCTGGTGGGGGCGCCGCTGATCGTGGTGGTCTTGCTGTTGCAGGGTGCGATGGGAGGCATCAACTTTGCCCCGCAGGCACTGGAGCCGAAGTTCAGCAAGCTGGACCCGATGGCGGGCCTTGGGCGGATGGTGTCGAAACAGGCGCTGATCGAGTTGGGTAAGGCCATTCTCAAGATCGCAGCCCTTGGCGCTGTGACCTATAGCGTCACGATGGGCCAGATGGGCGCAATGATGGGTCTGGGTGATGTGGCCCCCGCGCAGGTTTCGGGCATGCTGCTGGATACGGTGCGCGGTCTGGTGTTTGCGCTGGTGCTGGTGCTGGCGGTGATCGGTGCGCTGGATCTGGGCTGGCAGATGTATAGCCTGAACACTTCGCTGATGATGACCAAGCAGGAAACCAAAGAGGAATCCAAGGAATCCAACGGCTCGCCCGAGGTCAAGGGCCGGATGCGGCGGATGCAGATGGAGGCGTCGCGCAAGGGCGCACAGCAGCGCGCGGCGCTGGACGATGTTCCGATGGCCACCGCCGTCATCACCAACCCGACCCATTTCGCCGTGGCGCTGAAATTCGTGCCGGGGGAAGACGACGCGCCGGTCATTCTGGCGCAGGGCAAGGGGCCGATGGCGGCGCAGATCATCGCGCGCGCCCGCAAGGCGCAGGTCGAGGTGATGGGCATCCCGCTGCTGGCGCGGGCGTTGTTTTACACCGGCGATATCGGCCAGCCGATCAACGAAAAGCTGTATGTCGCGGTGGCGGCGATCCTGGCCCATGTCTACCGGCTGGAACGCGGCGAGGCGTCCGATCTGCCCGATGTCGATCTGCCGAAAGACATGCGTTTCACCCCCGAAGGCCGCCCGATGTAGCGCAACTGGCACGCGGCTTGCAGATCAGGGGGGAAGCCCATTGCAAGAAGGATCGGCCATGTCGGTAGAGACGTTCAAGATGTGCCGCCGCTGTCAGCGGATTCAGCAGGCCGCCTTGCTGATCGTGGCGCTGTGGTTGGCGCATGGCGCATCAGGTGTGGTGGATAACACGCTGCTACGGGTGACGTTGCAGGCCTGCGCCTTGGCGACGCTGGCCGCCGCGATGCGGTTCCGGATTGCCGCCTTTGTTCATCAATTCAAGAGGTAATCATGGCCCGCGCCGCCAAATCCGCCAAAGCTGCCCCGCCTGTCGAGGATGCAGAAATCCTGCCGCCTCTGGCAGAACCCGAACCCCCGAAATCCGCCGATGACCGTGCCGAGGATGCGATAGCGCGTGCGCTTGCTGCAGCCGAGGCAGCCCTTGATGCCACCGAAGAGGCGACGCGTCTTGCCGATGGCACCCGCAAGGAGATGGCGGCACTGGCGCGCAAACAGGCGCGCGCGCAAACGCTGTCGTTGGTGGGGGCGGGGGTTGCGGTCTTTGCGGTTGTGGTGGGCGGGCTGGTGTTCCTGCGCTCTGTCAGTGACTTGCGCGCCACGGCAGCGACGCAGGCTGCGGCGAATGAGGTCATGGTCAAGAACCTGCTGGAATTCGGTCATGGCGTGGAAGAATTGCGCGCCGCAACCGAAGGCAGCGATGCGGCCTTGGCCGAGATGAAGGCGCAGATTGCGGCTGATCTGGCCAAGCTGGCCGAAACGGCGGCCTCGGCCCAGCCGAATGTGGCAGAAGCTGTCAGCGCGGGTATGCAGACGGGGCTGGATGGTTTGAAAACCGATCTGCTGGCCGCCAATTCCGAGTTGGAACTGGCCCTGACGCAGACGCTGGCGCAGGGCGGGGCTGCCGTGCCGCCGGAACTTCTGCCGCTGATGACCGATATCCGTGCGATGCTGGAGAAACTGGGCAAGGTTCCTGCTGCCGCTGCTTCCGCTGCTAAACCGGCGGACAAGCCCAAGGCGGGTGGCACTCCCCGCCCCAAGGCGAAACCCGTCGAAGAGCCGAACCCTTTCCACTTTCCTTGACTGACAGGAGGCCCCGATGGCCCTGATTTCATCTGATCCGCTTTGCATCACCACCTTGCGCCTTGGCAAAGGCAAGATCTGGCCTGCGGGGCAGACTTTGGGCCTGCGGGTGGGCGATGTGCTGGCTGCGGTCGATGGCGTGCCGTTTCGCGGCAATGCGGCGGTGCTGCGGGGGATGATCGCGCAAGGGCGCGGGCCGCTGGCGCTGTCGTTCCTGCGGGGCGATAGCGGCTTTACCGTGCTGGCAAGCCGCGTCGATTTCGGCATCTGGGAGCCTGCCACGCCCCCTGCGGTGGAAGGCACTTACCCGACCGAGGCGGGGCTGCTGACCAATTGGGAAATCTTGCGCGATGCCAAGGGCATGCATGATCTGTTCGCGCTGGCGCCTGCCTTGTCGGCGCTGGTGGTGCCGTTCTTGTGGATGATGCAAAAGCGGCTGTGGTTGCCATTGGCGGTGTTTGTTGCGGCGCTTGCGGTGGGGTTTGCCGTGCAGCCCTTGGCGGGGGCCGTGATCTATCTGGCGGTGGGGATCAACCTGCGCCAGCTTGCCCCGCATTATCTGCGGGCCGAGCGGCGCGGGCGCGGGTTCCGCACGGTGGCGGTGGTGGCGGCGCGGTCGGAACGCGCGGCGATTACGGCCTATCGCGCCATGGACCCAAAGGCACGCTTCCTGTTTGCGCCCGAAAAACCACAACCCGAGTCAACACAGGTTCAAACCGCCTGAGTGCAAATGCAAAACGGCCGCAGAGGTTTCTGCGGCCGTTTTTCTATGAAAGCAGGTCAGGGCAGAGGCGGTTCAGGCGCGGCCTGCAACCAAGGCTTGGCGGCGGCGCTGGGTGGACGACGGGATGTGCAGCAGGTCGCGGTATTTGGCGACGGTGCGGCGGGCCAGTTCGACGCCCTCATCGGCCATGATCTTGGTGATGGCCTCATCCGACAGCGGATCGGCGGGATTTTCGGCCTGCACCAACTGGCCGATGCGGTGGCGCACGGCGGCGGCTGATCCGTTTTCGTCCCCGTCATTGCGCGACAGCGCGGCGGTGAAGAACCATTTCAGCGGGAAGGTGCCATGCGGGGTTTGCATCATGATGCCCGTGGTCACGCGCGACACGGTGCTTTCATGCACGCCGATGGCTTCGGAGACATCGCGCAGCACCATCGGGCGCAGGTGGCTGGGGCCGTGGTCCAGAAACTCCATCTGGCGGCGCAGGATTTCCGCGCCGACCTTCAGCGTGGTGGCGTTGCGATGTTCGACCGCGCGGGCGAGCCAGCGGGCGACTGACAGGCGCTCGGTGATATAGGGGCTGTCGGGGCGGTGGCGCTGGGCGATTTCCTTGGCCGAAGTGGCGCGGATACCGACCGAGGGCAGGGTGGAGCGGTTCAGGTCAACCTGCCAGCCAGCGGCCCCGCGCGTTACCATCAGTTCGGGCGCGCGCTGGGGTTCGGTGGCCCCGTCAAACAGCGTGCCGGGTTTGGGGTTCAACCCGCGCACCTGCCGCAGCACGGCGCGCAAATCATCGGGGCTGCATTTGCACACCCGCGCCAGACCCTTCAGATCGGCGGCGGCCAGCATCGGCAGATTGTCCAGCACGCCCGCGAAAATCGGGGTCATCTCGCCGCGCTCGATCACTTGCAGGCGCAGACACTCGGCCAGATCGCGGGCAAACAGCCCCGCCGGATCGATCTTTTGCAGTTTCGGCAGCAGGGCTTCGGTTTCGGATTCCGAGACGCCGGCCTGTGCGGCAATGGCGGCCAAGGTGCCACCCAGCCAGCCCGAAGGTTCCAGCGCGTCAAGGAAGTAGTCGGCCAGACGACGCTCGGCTGCGGTCAGGTCCAGCCGCGCGATTTCGGCGCTGGCATGGGCATAGAGGGACGGGCCGTCGCTGTCGGCCAGATTGGCCATGCGGTCCCAGTCGTCATCCCCTGCGGCAGTTGCGCTGGGGGCGGTGCGGGGCAGGCGAAGTTCCAGAAACGGGTTCTCTTCGGCCTGTTGTTCGATGAAATTCGAAAGCTCGCCATTGCTCATGTGCAGCAGTTGAATGGCCTGCTGAAGCTGGGCGGTCACCACAAGAGAGGTGCGATGCGTCTGGGTATGGCTGTTGAAAAGTTGCATGATTTTGTCTCCGTTGGCACGGTGATGCGGGGAATCGTGCCAACATGCAAAACCATCGTTTGACACCCGAAGGGTGCCGGAAATCTGACTCTGCCACGCTGTCAAAACAGTGGAAAAATCCAGTTAAGTCCTTGAATCAAAAGACCCCCCGCGACGGATCGTCGGGGGGTCCTTCCGTCGGCCCCGAAGGGCCTGTCAAGAACCCGTCAGCCCTTCAGCAGGGACATCACGTTCTGCTTGGACGAGTTGGCCTGTGCCAGCATCGCGGTGGCGGCCTGCGACAGAATCTGGCCCTTGGCGAGGTTCGTCGATTCGGCCGCGAAGTCGGCGTCCATCACGTTGGATTTCGCAGCTTGGACCGAAACCGAGATGTTGGTCAGGTTCGAGATGGTCGAGTCCAGACGGTTGGACACAGCACCCAGATCGGCGCGCGACTGGCTGATCTTCTGCAGCGCCACGTCGATCACGGTGATGGCGTCGGATGCGCCCTTGGCGGTGGACAGGTCGATTTCAGCGACCGATTTCAGTTCGGCCGAGTTATCGGTCGACTCGAAGAAGCTGGCACCGGCGGTCGTCACCGACGAGGACACCGAGAACGACTTGGCCGAGGTCATCGAAACCTGACCGGTGATGTTCGACGAGGTGACAGCGGCGGTGGTGTCGGTCATCGTCGATTTGTGGGTGCCTTCGACGTTGCCAGCGGCATTGCCTTCGCGGTCCAGAACGGTGACGGTCATTTCGGTATCGTCAACGCCGGTGTCATAGGCCGACAGCGAGATGTCGTTGCCGGTGGCGTCGTTCAGCACGACTTCCGAGTTGTTCTCGCCCATGGTCGCAGTCACGCCGGTCCGGCCCGAAACGGTGTTGATGGCGTCACGCAGCGAACGCAGGTCCGAGGTGTCCGAGATGTTCACCGTGCCGATGGACACGTCATTGACTTTGAACGAAACGGTCGAAGCCGCCGAGAAGCCCGACAGTTTGGCCGAGGTCGATGCCGTTGCCTGCACACCGGTCGACGAGGTAACGCCGTTGATCTGCGAGGCCAGCGATTTGGCCGACTGGCCTGCGGTGGTGGTGACGGTTGCGCCACCCATATAGCCCGACACGTTCAGATCGGTGCCAGCCGCGATGCCGGTATCGGCGGTGTTCGAGGCCAGCGAGGCCTTAGAGGTGACGGTATGCGCGCCGATGTCTTTCGCGGCGGCGCTGTCCACGTCGATCCGCAGCACCTGACCGGTGTCAGCACCGATTTGCAGCTGCTTGCCGGTGAAGGAACCGTCCAGCACGTTCATGCCGTTGAAGGTGGTGTTCTGGGCAACGCGGTTGATTTCCGAAACAAGCTGGTTGCCTTCGGACATCAGCGAGCCGCGGTCGGATGCGGTGTTAGTGTCGTTGGCGGACTGGACGGCCAGTTCGCGCAGACGCTGCAGCATGGACGAAACTTCGACGTGCGCGCCTTCGGTGGTGTCCACCAGGTTCTTGCCGTCGGTTGCGTTGCGGACTGCCTGGTTCAGGCCCATGATCTGGGCGGTCATTTTCTCGCCGATGGCCATGCCGGCTGCGTCGTCTTTTGCAGCGTTGATGCGAAGGCCGGTCGACAGACGGGTCATTGCGGTGTTGAACTGCTCGTTGACGCGCGACATGTTGGACTGCGCGGCAAGAGCACCGATGTTCGTGTTGATGGTAACCATGATGTCAGCCTCCTGAGTGACCGCTTGTTTGCGGCTGGTGACCATGACAACGGCGGTTTTCAAGGTTGTTTAGGGCGGTTTGAAAACTTCTTGCATTGGTGCCGACAAAAAGCGCGGCGGCCTTGCGCCCGCATAGCCTTTGTCCCCCATGCGCCCGTCACGCGCGCGCGAGGCGCGGGCGATGGCTGCGAAAAATTGCTTTCCTATCCGGTTTCCGCGTCGACTGGCACGGAAGATGCAGGTTCCGGTTGAGGAATGTGCGGGCTTCGGAGCCTTGAGGCCCTGCCACATTCGCATGGTAAACGGAGAGTTTCATGGATCTGGGCACACTTATCGGGTTCGTTGGCGGGGCTGCCAGCGTGCTGGGTGCCATGCTGATGGGCGGGCATATGGGGGCGTTCTGGTCGCTCCACGGGATTATGATCGTGTTTGTCGGCGGCTTTTTCGCGGCGATGTACACCACATCGCTGGGCAATTTCATCGCGTCGTTCAAGGCGATGGGCAATGCGTTCAAGGCCAAGAATTTCAAGCTGGACGAGCTGATCGAAAAGATGACCGAGCTTTCCAACATCGCCCGCAAGGACGGGATGATGGCTCTGGAAGGGCAGGCGGTGCCGGATCTGTTCTTCCAGAAGGGGCTGCAGATGCTGGTCGATGGCGCGGACGAGGCCAAGCTGGCCAAATCCCTGAAGGCCGAGATCAACGCGATGAAGGCGCGGCATCAGGAAAAGCAGGACGTGGCAAAGGCCTGGGTCGAACTGGGTCCGGCCTATGGCATGATGGGGACGCTGATCGGTCTGGTCGAGATGATGGGCAACATGGAAGACACCGCCGCCATCGGTCAGGGCATGGCGACGGCGCTGATCGGCACGCTTTACGGGGCCATCGCGGCCAACGTGCTGTTCGGGCCGCTGGCCTCGAAGATGAAGAACAACACCACGCTTGAGGTGCAATACCGCGAGATGGTGATCGAGGGTCTGCGCGCGATCTCGCGCGGCGAGTCGGCGCGCAACATTCAGGATTCGATGGTTTGCGTGCTGCCCCCTGTGCAGCAAGCCAAGTTTCAGGCCGCGTAAAGGACCATCGTCATGGCAAGCCCGAAAGCCCACGCAGATGCCCATGGCAAAGGCCATGCCGTGCATGATGACGACGATCACGGCGGCGGCCACGGCGATGGCGGGCATGGGGGCGGGCATTGCCCTCCGCCGTGGATCATCACCTTTGCCGATATGGTGACGCTGCTGATGGCGTTTTTCGTGATCATGCTACAAACCTCGAAGCCCGATGTGCCGAAATTCAACGCCTTTGCTGCCGCGATGCAGCAGACCTTTGGCGTGGTGCCGGATGCCTCGGGCGGCAACGGGATTCTGAACGGCGGATCGACCATTCTGGATTACAACGAAGGGCTGGATGACGCGCCTCCATCCGATAATCCGACCGGAGAAAAACCCAGTTCTGAAGGCGATGGTGCCGGAAACGAAGGCGCGGGCGGCAGTTCGGATGCGGGCGCGATTGCGGATGCGCTGATGGAGGCCGTGGCGCAGGGCGAGATTACCGTGGACGGCAAGGGCGGCCCCGTTGTGATCAAGGTGCCGGAAGGCAAGGGCGAGGATGCCGCGCGTGCGCTGGCCTCGGCCTTGGCCAAGGCTTTGGGCGCGGAAGGTGCGGCGGACGCGGAAGGTGAAGGTGCTGCCAATCCCGATGACGGCGCGCAGAAAAGCGGCACGCCCGGTCCGGGGGGCGAGGGGGGCGGCCCTGCGGCGGCCAAGCGGATGGCGGAAATCGCCGATGCGCGTCTGTCGGTGTCCTTGTCGGAAGAAATGGCGCAAGGTCTGGTCGATGTGGAACAACGCGACGGCAAGGTGTTTGTCTCGGTCGGATCGGGGGGCGCGTTCGGCTCTGGCTCGGCGGATATGACGGCCGAGGCCGAGAAGATCATGGACAGCCTTGTGCGGGCGGCTTCGACCAGCAACGGCCAGATCACTGTCACAGGCCATACCGACAACGTGCCGATCTCGGGCGGCGAGTTCAAGGACAACTGGGAACTTGCGGCGGCCCGTGCGGCCAGCGTGGTGCGGGCGATTGCGGCGGATGGCCGGATTGATCCGGCGCGGCTGGTGGCGATGTCAAAGGGCGATACTGATCCGATTGCGGATAACGCCACCGAAGAGGGCCGCGCCAAGAACCGCCGGATCGAGATCGAGATCGATTACGAAGGCGCCACCCCGCCTGCGGCCGACTGACAGGGGGGAGGGCGGCTAACATGCCGCCCCGTTCCGCCGTTCTTCAAGACAGTTCAAGGAGTGGACCCATGGCCACCGACATTCTGACATCGCTGAACAAGAACGGCTCTGGCCTTGATATCAAGTCGCTGACCGCGACTTTGGTGCAGGCCGATATCCAGCCCAAGCAGACCGCGCAGACCAAGCGCGCGGCGGCGGCGGATGTGTCGATCTCGGCCTTGGGTCAGGTACGGGCGTCCTTTGCCAAGTTGCAGACAGCAATGGCGGGGATTGCTGAAACACCGGGTTTGCAGGCCAGCAGCTCGAACCCGGCGGCGCTGGCGGTGACGGTGACGGATCGCGCCAAGCTGACCGAAGTGTCGGGCAATATCGATGTCGTGCAGATCGCCAAGCGGCATGTGTTGGAGTTCGGCGGCTTTTCCGGCGGGTCTGCCCCGATTGGCGGCGGCAGCCTGAAGGTGGAGTTTGGCGTCTGGGGGGGCGAGACCCCGACCGATTTCGCGCTGAACCCCGACAGTCAGGTGCATACGCTGACCATTCCGCCCGATGCCACGCTTGATGATCTGGCGGCGGTGCTGAACACGCTGGGCGGGATTTCCGCCAAGGTGCTGGACAAGGGTGACGGCACGTTTTCGCTTGGGATCGTGGGAAACACCGGTGCGGGGCAGGCGATGCGGCTGACGGCGGTGGAAGATGCCGCGGTGCCGGGGCTGGCGGCCTTTGACACCACCGCCACAAATGCCACCCGTCAGGTGCAGGCCGCGTCCGATGCGGTGATGGTGGTGGACGGGATCACGGTATTCCGGTCCAGCAATACCGTTACCGATCTGGTGCCGGGGTTGCAGATCGACCTGACCGCACCTGCCACCAATATCGATCTGACCGTCGCGCGCGACAGCGACACCACCTATGCCAATCTTGAAACCCTTGTCGGGTCGATCAACGAGACCAAGGCGCTGCTGAAAACCCTGTCGGCGCGGGGGCTGGATGGCGCGGCGGCGGGGGCTTTGGCGGGGGATAGTGCCATTGCGACCCTGTCGCAAAAGCTGTCCTCGCTGATTTCGGCACCCTTGAACGGATTTGGCGGCGATCCGGTGCATCTGGCGGATATGGGCGTGCAGACCATGCGCGACGGATCGCTTTTGCTGTCGAAATACAACTTTGAAAAGGCCTTTGCCGCCAATGCCGCCATGTTCGATGCGGCCTTCAGTGATCGCATGGTGGCCGACGATCTGCGGGTCACGGTGACAGGCACGCCCACGGCTGCCGCCGTTGCGGGCAATCACAGCTTTGTCCGTGATGCCGTGACGGGAGAGGCCAGCTTTGACGGGCTGGCCTTGCAGGCGGGGGCGTTGATTGACGGGATGCAGGATTACACCGTGATGAACGGCGCTTTTGCCGGCACGGTGATGACGGTGCCAGAGGATCTGACCGCCACGACGATCACCTTCGGCCGCAGTTTCCAGACCGCCTTGGATGGCATCATCAAGGATGCCCTGTCCGGCACAGGGGCGATTGCCCGGCGCGAGACGCAGGAAAACGCCCGCAAGACCGAAGCTGCCGATCAACTGGCGATTCTGGCCAAGCGATCCGCCGATCTTGAGACGCGCTATCTGAAGCGCTTTGCCGAGATGGAAAAGGCGATCACCAAGATGAAATCGACCGGCGAGTATCTGTCGAACCTTGTCGACCAGTGGGCCAACGCCAGCAACTAGGGCCTAGGCGGCTGCCGGAATGTCACGCTCGATGCCGTATTTCCGCATCTTTTCGATCAGCGTGGTACGGCCAAGGCGCAGAGTGTCGGCGGCTTTGGACACAGAGCCGTTGCTGCGTTCAAGCGCGGTTTCGATCAACCCGACCTCGATGTCGCGCAGATAGCAGCGCAGGTCCATGTCACCACCTTCGGGCAAGGACTCGCAGGTGTGTTGCGCCTGTGCGATGGCGGTGTCATCGGCGGTTTGCAGCGGCGCGGGGGCGGACATCAGCAGCGCTTCGCGCAGGTCGCGGGCGGTGATGGTCTGGCCGGAAAACATCAGGAAAGCGCGCAGCACGATATTGTGCAACTCGCGCAGATTGCCGGTCCAGCTATGGGCCGCAAGGGCCTGAATGGCCGATGCATCGAAGTGCGGGGCGTCAAGGGCGGGGTGGCTGCGCCCCAGCTCGGCCAGAATATCGGCGACAAGGGCGGGCAGGTCTTGCAAGCGGGCGGACAGGGCCGGAACCGTCAGTGGAAAAGTGGCGATGCGGTGGAAGAAATCCGCGCGCAGGCCAAGGCTGGCCAGATCGGCGCAGGTGGCGCTGACCAGACGGAAATTGACGGTGATGGACAGGTTGCTGCCGGTGCGGCGCAGGCTGCGGGTATCCAGCACGCGGGCCAGACGGGTCTGGGCGGCATCGGACAAGGCGGTGACGTTGTCCAGAAAAAGCGTGCCGTCCATGGCGGTTTCGATCAGGCCTGCCGTGGTGTTATGGCCGAAAAGATCGGTCTCCAGCGTGGCTTCGTTCAGGGCGGCGCAATCAACGCAGACAAAGGCGCCCTTGCGCTGCGACATCTGGTGCAGGGCTTGGGCCACACGGTCTTTGCCCGCGCCCACAGGCCCCATGATCAGCACGGGCGCATCCGAGGGGGCGACAGCCGCCAGCAAGCGTTTCAGCCGCAGCATCGGCGCGGTCTGGCCCACAAGGAAATCATCCGCCGCACTCTGGGGCATCGGCACAATCTGGGCGGGTCCGATGTTGTGGGTCCAGTGGCTTGTCATGGCGGGGCGTCCTTCTCTTACGGACAAGAGATCGGGTATTTTAGGCCTTGGATCAATTATTTGCGGGGATAGGCGGGGGTAACGGATGGGCGGGGCATGGATGAAAGTCAGCCAGACCCATCCGTTCGTCTGGGCAAACGGGGGATGCAGCACGCAGAATCGGGGAATTTCACGCAGGGCTAAAGCTGCGGGCATCCGTGCCGTTGTGAAAGATAACTCCGACCGAGTCGGGGAAGGCCAAGGATGCAAGGACTAGATCGATGGCGTTTTCGTTGTCTCGGGCGCTGGTGCCACTGACCTCGCGCCTGCCTGTGCGCTGGACGCGGTGGATCGAACCCGCGCGCCTGCCGCCGCCCTATCGCGGGCCGGTTGCGGCGCAACTGGTGCAGGAAGAGACTTTCCTGAGGAACCGCGCGCAGGTCGAGCGGCGGCTGCCGGATATTCTGGGCCGGGCTTTGGCGCGGATCTGGATTGATCCGGGCTTTCGCATCCGCTTTGGCGATGATCCCAAGGGAACCCTTGCCGATTACGGGGTGCATCTGCCCGAAACGATCGAGGTGGAATTCGAGACCGCCGGACTGCGGCGGCCGCAGGTGGTTGTCTATGAACAGCTGGGCGCGCGCGACAAGCGGCGGCGGCTTTTGTATCTGCAACTGGTCATGGTGGCGGGTCGGTGATGCGCGGGCTTGTGACTGCGGTGTTTTGGGTGGCTTGCACGGGCATGGCTGCGGCGAATGTGGCCGAACCTGTGCAGGACTCTGCTCCGCAGGCTGTCTCTGGCGGCTTTGGCCCGACATTCGGGGAGGCGGTTGCGGCCTATCGCGCGGGCGATGCAGGGGCGGCCTTCGCGCAATTTCTGATCCTTGCGCGGCAGGATATGCCGCAGGCGCAGTTCAATCTGGCGTTGCTTTTCCGGGCGGGCGAGGGTGTGCCGCAGAACCGGCGCGAGGCGCTGTACTGGGCATGGCGGGCGCGGGTCGGCGGGTTGCCGCAGGCCGGAGTGCTGGTGGCCGATCTGGCCCCGACCGTCGATCCCGATCAGCGCGGCGGGCTGGCCGACCGGCTGCTGGCCGATCTTGCCCCCGCGCGCAATGCCGCAGATGGGCGGATGATCGCGGCCTCGGCCCTGATCGAGGCCGAGTTGCGCCCCGAACCGGACGCGGTGCAGGTCTATGTGTGGTATTCGATTGCCGCAGCCCTGTCTGCTGCGGGGGCTGCCACGGCACGGGATGCAAGCTTTGCAGCCCTTTCCTCCGAAGATCAGGCCGGTGCCGAGGATACCGCCCTGCAAGGGTTTCAGGCGTGGTGCGCGGATGTCACCGTGCCGGTTGCCGCCTGCGATGCGGTGGTGGATTAGAAAGGCCCGATCCCGTTGCCGGTTTCGGGCCTTTGCCTTGCGGTCGGTCCTGAGCAGGTCAGTTGTGGCGGAACAGCGCGATGGTGCGGGCAGCGTCTTCGGAGAGGCCGGTGTTGGCGGCCACTTCGGCGGGGCTTTGGCCGGTGCGGGCAAGGTTGATCGCAGTTTCGATCATCCGCTCGCCCGTCAGCCATTCCACATCGGCCTTGAGCGCCATGACATCGGCGCCGATGGCGGCCAGCGATTGCGACATCGCTTCGGCTTGCTGCATCATGCCCAGCTCGATCCGTGACAGGGCGGCGTCGGGCAGGCCGGTGCCATGATCCGGCGTAGCGGCGGTGCGTGCGCGCAGATCGCGCATCATCAGCACAAGGCCGCTGCCGGTGGTTGCCAGACCAAGGACGACAATGGCAATCAGCGCCAGCATAGCGGTATCGGAAAACATGCCAAAGCACTCCTGAGTGTGGTGATCGTGGGGCGATTTGGCAGCCCGCAGCGGTCAGTTGACGGTTTCGTGCCAGGCCTGAAGCATGGCGTCCTTGATGGCATCGACGTTGATCGGGTAATTCCCGCTGGCGATGGCCTGTTTGATCTTGCCGACCTGCGCCGTATCGATGGGCGGGCCAAGTTTGAGTTCGGCAGGCAGATCAAGTGCGTTGGCGCTGATCGACAGCACGTCGCCGCCTGCGCCCTTGCTTGGCTGCGGGCGCGCGGTGGCAGCGGTCTGCGCCACTGACGCCCCGTTTGCACCCGCGCCTGCCGCGATGCCCGTGGGGGCGGCGGTTCTGATCTTGCCTCCAAGGGAGCTGACTGAGTCGACCATGTTGAGACCTCCGTTTGCATCATGTAACGGCAGATCTTCAATTTATGTTAGGCTGGACGGTGACGATCTGCGGACCGGCAACGATGGCCCGCATGTCGCGCAGGCTGGACAGGTTGCGAACCAGAACCACATCGCCGATTTCCCCGTCTTGCAGCGCGATCCCTGCCATGCCGACAGCTATGCCGCCGGATTGAGCGGTGATGGCGACAGGGCCGTCCTTGCGGACCAGATAATCGGGCGCAAGGTGGCGCGGTTGCAGGCTTTGGCCTTGCCCGAGATTGGTTTTCAGCACCCGACCGACCAAAGCCGCAGGGTCGCTGTAAACGGTGTCGGTGCCAAGGCCTGCCACATCGGCCAGAACCAGATCGCCGGCCTGCAGGGTAGTGCCTTTGGCCAGAGGATGGGTTAGCACCACGGCGGGGCGGGTGGTGGCGTCGGCTGTCGCACCATCCTTGCGCGTCCAGCCCGCCTTGGAGGCTTGCAGGCGCAGCGCACGCACCCAATGCGGGGCGGTGCAGGTCAGATCGACGGTGGACCAGTCCCCGTTATGCGCCGTCACGACCGGAACGGTGGTGCAGGCCGGATAGGCGCGCAGCGGGGCATCGACCCCTTCGGCGGGTTGGCCAGCGGCCCGAAGGGCTGCTGTCACCAGCCGTTGCACCTCGGCCCCGGAAACGCCGGTGGTGTAGTCGGGCGCGGAAAGTGCCGGAGTGGCAAACGCCATCCCAAGGGTCACTCCCAGCCATGCCATCGGTTTCGCCATCATCATTGTTCCAGTCGCAACCCTGTTCACATCCCGAATTGCAAGAAGCGTGCCGGTCACGATCCGTTGCCATCGGTTTGCACAAATCGCACGGGGCGACCTGCGAAGGAGCGCGGCGACAGCGTCGGGTCCAGCGGGCGCAGCCTGGCCGAGCGGTTGGACAGATCAACCACCTCAAGCAGTTGGGTGCTGGCGTCGGCATCGGCGGTAAAGGCGATGCTGCCCGCCGTCAGGCCATTGGCGCGGCCCACCGGCACCGTAATCACCCCGCCCGAAAGGGCCAGCCGCGCCACCACCGGCGCACAGGAGGCGCGGGTCAGCAGATCCTCCATCTGCGCCTTCAGCCCCTTGGTCAGCTTGGCCGTCAGGTGCAGGCGGTCTTTGGTGACAAGCGGAGTCAGGCTGCCGAACACCACATTCGAGGGCAGCGCCACATCGCGGGCAAAATTTGCCGTGATCCGGTTGCCCAGATGCCCGACCAGATCAAGGCGGATTTCCATGCGGATCGCCGATCCGGTGGCGGTCGGCTCCATCCCGATCCGCAGCGTGGGGGCATAGGCATATTCGCCCTCGCCAAGCCGGTTCGAGCCGCGGGTCAGCGCGGCATAGTCAAAGGCATCCTCGGCAGCGCTGCCCGAAACGGGCATCGCGCGGTCCGAGACGCGTTGCAGCCGGACCTGCGGGTTTTCAGACAGTTGCTCCAGCAGATCGTTTACCAGGCTTTGCGCCATCTGTTCGGTCCATGCAGGGGCTTGCGGGGCCACTCGGATTTCGGCCGGATAGGCGGTGACCAGCAGGGTTTGCCGCGCAAGGCAACCATCGGCCTGCGCCACGCCAATCTTGGCGCGGATGGTCACGCGCCATTCGTCGCCGGTTTGGGTTTCCGACAGGATTTTCAGACCCAGCACCCGCCCGACGGGGCGCACTATGGCCACATCAGAGGTGATGACGCTTTTGCTCATGGCGGTGTGGCCGGAAACTTCCGCCCCGCCTGCCAAAGCTGCGGCATAGACCGCATCGGCCAGCGCACGGCGGCGGGCCGAGCCTGCATCCTCGGCCCCCGACTGGATCGCGGACCCCGTGACATCGACCATCACCGAAGGCGCGGCCATTGCCATCGCAGGCAGCATCAGGGCAAGGATCAGGCGCATCATGGTCAGACCTGCCCCCGCAGCGCGCGGACCAGATAGGCCAGAGTATCGGCGCTGATGGACAGGATCACCTCGTAGCTGTCGCTGCCGGTGGGCTGGATCGAGACGGTTTTCGCGCCGCGCAGGGTGCCATCGACCAGCGCCTGCAGGCTGTCGCTTTGCACGACGGCCTGCGACACCGTGGTTTCGGCCGTCAGGCGGATGCCGTGGATCTGTTCGACCAGATCGCGCATCGCGTCAAGCCGCGCGGCGCGCATCGCCATGAGACGCTTTTCGTTATGGGTCTTGCCGGGCTGGCCGGAAACCTGCGCGTAGCCGTGGCCGGTCAGGGCGGGGGTGCCTTGGTTGGCCACTTGCACCGGCGCATAGGGCTGTGCGGCTGCCATTGTCGCGGGTGTTGCGGCAGCGGGGGGAGGGTCCATCGCGTCGGCGGCATCAAGGCTATCCTTGGCGGCGGCCAGTTGCACGGTTTCGGCGCGGGCATCCAGCGGCAGGCTGTCAGAGGCGCTGCGCGGGCCTGACGCGCAGGCGGCCAGCACCAGCAGCAGGGCCGCGGCGGGGAAACGGGGAAGGGCGGTCACGGCGGATACTCCGGTTGGGACATCGGGGGCGGCAAGGATTTGACTGCTGCCTGCAAAGCCCGTGCCAGCCAGCCGGGCTGCGCTGCGAAAACCCGCATGTCAGACCGGTCGCAACGGTGCGTGGCAAGCACGCACCCTACCCCCGTGCCTGCGGGGCCTGTGCATCATCTTGGCCCAAATACTCCCGCCGGAGGCTTCCGTGGCTGGCGGCAGGAGCCTCCGGCGGGAGTATTTGGGCCAAGATGAAATCCAATGCGGTTGAAGTTGGTCGCAGGCTGCTGGGGGGGGCGGTCTGCTGGCACGGCTTTTGCAGGTCTTGTCCCGAGACTTGTCCGAAAGGCCGACAGATGCAGCACCAGACCAAGACCGAAACCCGAGAGGCCACCGCATGAGCAGCGCGCCGACGATGGGGTCATTGGGCCGTCAGGCTGGCGGGTTTGTGCTGCCTTTGGGGATTCTGGCCATGCTGGCCATGATGATCCTGCCGCTGCCGACTGTCCTTCTGGACATGTTCTTTGTCGGCAACATCCTGTTTTCCCTGCTGATCCTGATGGTGGCGCTGCACAGCTATCGCCCGCTGGATTTCTCGTCCTTTCCGTCGGTGCTGCTGTTCCTGACCATCCTGCGGCTGGCGCTGTCGGTAGCCTCGACCCGCATGGTGCTGGGTGATGGCCATACCGGCGAGGCGGCGGCGGGCAAGGTGATCGAGGCCTTCGGCAATGTGGTGATCGCAGGCAACTTTGTGGTCGGGCTGATCGTGTTCACCATTCTGGTCATCATCAACATGATCGTGATCACCAAGGGTGCGGGTCGTGTGTCGGAAGTTTCGGCGCGTTTTACGCTGGATGCCATGCCGGGCAAGCAGATGGCCATCGATGCCGATCTGAGCGCGGGGCTGATGTCGCCTGAAGACGCGAAAATCCGCCGCGCCGAAGTGGCTGCCGAGGCGGATTTCTACGGCTCGATGGATGGTGCGTCCAAGTTCGTGAAGGGCGACGCGATTGCGGGCATCCTTATTCTGGCGATCAACATCATCGGCGGGATTCTGATTGGCACGGTCCAGCACGGGCTGTCCTTTGCCGAGGCTGCCGAGACTTATGTGGTGCTGTCGGTTGGTGACGGTCTTGTGGCGCAGATCCCTGCGCTGCTGCTGTCGATTGCCACGGCTGTGATCGTGACGCGGTCCACCACCTCGTCCGATATGGGCGCGATGATCGGCAAGCAGTTGAACATCCAGCGGGCCTGGATTCCGGTGGCTGCCGTTCTGGCGATCATCGGCGTGGTGCCGGGGATGCCCAATGTGATGTTCCTGATTGCTGCGGCTGTTGCTGGGGCATTTGCGTGGATGGGGTCCAGTGCGGCCAAGGGCGGGGCCAAGGCGGCGAGCGGCCCTGCGCCTGCGGGGCAAAGCACCGGTGCCGTTGTGCCTCCGGCAGGGACCGACTCTTCGGCGGATACCGATCCGGGTGTGACGCCGGACGAGGTGACCGACCTTGCGCCATTGTCCTTGCAGATCGGCTATGGACTGATTTCGCTGGCGGGCGAGGGCGGCGGCGCGTTGGTGCAGCGTATCACCGGTGTGCGGCGCGAGGTGTCCAAGGCGATGGGCTTTGTGGTGCCGGGCGTGCGCATCCGTGACGATCTGGCCTTGCAGCCCAACCAATACCGCATCCGCATCGGCCAGACCATTGTGGCCGAGGACTCTATCCACCCCGAGCGCAAGCTGGCGATCCCCGGTGCGCGATCCACGCGCAAGCTGCGCGGGATCGAGGTGAAGGACCCAAGCTTTGGTCTGGATGCCGTCTGGATTCTGCCGCACCAGCAGGCCGAGGCAGAGGCCGATGATCAGGTCGTGGTTGAACCGGAATCGGTGATCGCCACCCATCTGGGGCAAATCCTGCAAAAGCATGCGGGCAGCCTGATCGGGCCGGACGAGGTGCAGGCGCTGCTGGATGCGCTGGGCAATGTGGCGCCGACCTTGGTCGCGTCGGTCGTGCCGAAACTGGTGCCGCTGCATGTGCTGACCTCGGTTCTGCGCGCCCTCTTGGCCGAACGTATCCCCGTGTCCGACATGCGCCGGATTCTGGAGGGGCTGGCCAATCTGGCGGGCAAGGGCCTGTCCGCGCAGGACATGGCCGAGGCGCTGCGCCCCACGCTGATCCCGTTGTTGTTCCAGCAATTGTTCCCGCTGTCGCAGGCGCTGCCTTTGATCACTTTGGAACCCGAGTTGGAACAGATCTTGCTTCGTGCTCGTAGACCCAACGCGGAAGACACGCTGATGATCGACACCAAGCTTGGAAATCTTGTGCTGACCGGCCTTGCCGCTGCCCAAGAGGATGCCATCGCCCAAGGCCGTCAGGCGATGGTGGTGGTGGCCGTGGGTCTGCGCCGTGCACTTGCCAACTATATCCGCCCGCATCTGCCCGATGTTCTGGTGCTTGGCCTGAACGAGCTGACCGAGACCCGCCGCGTCGAGGTGTTCCGCACCATCGGCGGCCCGGCCAGCCTGCCGCGCATGTCGCCTGCCGCTGGCAGCAAACCCGAAGCAAGGTAACCCATCATGTCCACGATCGTCGTCCGCGCGCCTGACAGCGCCCAAGCTATGGAAGAGGTTCTGCGCCGTCTGGGGGCCGATGCCTTTATCCTGTCCACGACGCAATCCAACGGGCAGGTGGAAATCCGCGCCACGTCCGAGGCCGCGCCGCGCCGTCCCGTGGTCACGGCCTTTGCCGATGCGCTGCGCGCCAAGGTGGATGCGCCCGCGCTGCCCGCACGGCTGCATATGCAGATGTCTGCGGCGGGCGGATTGGATCTGACTGCGCTGGAAGAACGCCTGCGCGAAGATTTCCTGCCCGATGTCTCGATGCCTCATCCGGTGGTCAATCCGGCGACGCGGCTGATCCTTGTGGGTCCGGCGGGCGGGGGCAAATCGATGCTGGCCGCGCGTCTGGCGGCGGCGATCATGCGGGCAGGACGGGGGCGGCGGCCACGGCTGATCCAGCCCTTGCAGGGCGCGCAACTGGCCGAGGACCGCCTGCGCGGATGGGCGCGGTTGATGGGTCTGCTGGTAGAGCGTCCGCAACTGGACGATCTGACCCGCAGCCCCGACTGGCTGCCCGATGACGAGGAATTCCCGCAGATCGTCGATATGTCCGATCTGCCCGATGTGACCCCCGACCAAGTGGCCGAACTGGCCGCGCCGCAGGGATCGCAAGTGATGCTGGTGCTGCCCTTGGGTCTAAGTGCGCGGCGGATTGCGGCGCTGGTGCGGCCTTGGGTCTGGCTTGGGCCGCACCTGTGCCTGACCCGTCTGGACGAGGCCGACCCTGCGCCGGAAGAGCTGGCCGCGCTGGTCGATCTTGGGTTGCCTCTTGGCCTGATTGCCGGAGGTGCGGGATTGCTGGATGCGCTGCACCGCCCCACCATCGCCGATCTGCGCCATTGGGCGGAAGGCTGGTGGCGTGATGCCGCTTTGGCCTCAATTCCGGCGGCCCCCGTTCCTGTGGCAAAGCCTGTCGGCCCTGCCCTGCCTGCTGCCGAAAAGCCCGCAAACCTGCTGCTTGATCCGGCTGCCATACTGGCCGCGCGCCTTGCGGCACCTGAATTCATGGATCGGGGGATTGCATGATGATGCACACACGCTCCTATGCCGCAATGGCCAGCACATCACCCGAACGGCTGGTGGCCGATCACCTTAATCTGGTCCGCAAGATTGCATGGCACACCCATGGCCGCGTCGGCCGCCGGATCGAGATCGAAGACCTGATGCAGGCCGGTTTCGTCGGGCTGGTCGATGCCAGCCACCGCTATGAACCCAAACCGGGGGTGACGTTCGGGGCCTATGCCGCGATCCGTATCCGGGGCGCGATGATCGACCATCTGCGCGCCAATTCCAGCCTGACGCGGGCCTCGATGGCGATGCAGCAGACGATCAGAACGACGACGCACAAGCTGGAGGGCAAGCTGATGCGCGCGCCCACGCCGCCGGAAATCGCCGAGGCGCTGGGCATGACGATGGCGGATTTTGAAGCCGCCAGTTCCGAGATTGCCGCCTCGCAGGTGCAATCGCTGGACGAGGTTTACACCGACACCTCGGGGTTGTTCGGCGATAACGGACCCGGTGTGGAAGAAAAGCTGATGGCGGGCGACCTGAAACGGCTTCTGCGCGAGGCGCTGACCCGCCTGCCGGAACGCGAGGCGCTGGTGTTGCAACTGTATTATGTCGAGGAACTGAACGTCTACGAAATCGCCGAAGTGCTGGATGTGACCACGGGGCGGGTTTCCCAGATCAAGAAAAGCGCAGTGGAAAAGCTGCAAAAGACCATCGCGGAATTGCAGGGCGAAAGCGTGGGTTAAGCCGCGCCGCATCCCTGCCTGAAACCGGAAAAGCCCGCCTTTGCGATCTGCAAAGGCGGGCTTCTTGAATCTTAGGTCGGCTGGCGCGCGGGGTCAGGCCGATTGAGCCATAAAGATCGGAACCACGGTCGCACCGGTTGCCAGCCGCCGCAGCCATGCACGCACGTCACCGTGAATTTGCGCTTCCAGCGCTGGCACCAGTTCCAGCAAGGCCGCATAGGCGGTTTCGCGGGGATGATCGGCAAAGCCAGCCTCGGGCGTCGGCAGGTTTTGCCATCCGGCAGCCCCTTCAAGGCGGCCTTGCAGACCTTCGGACGAGGGGCGGATCTGCCACCGCAGATCGTAAAGGCTGTAGACCCGTTCCTGTTGGTCGTCTTTCTGGCGCTCGTGGATCATATGGGTAAAGACGTAATCCTTGAGCGCGTCCTGTGTGGCCAGCATGATCTCGGTGGCGATTTCAGGCCAGCCGTCGGCCAGACCGACCGTCAATTCGGCCCAGTCACCGGCAGAGCCTGCGGCACGATAGGCAAGGCGGGTTTCATCCTCGGATTCCCCGATGTCATAGGTGGATTTGCCCAAGGACAGATTGGCAATGGCGCGGAAGGCGGTGGTATTGCCGACGGGCTGCATGGGCCGCGGTGCGGCTGCGACCGGCAGAAGTCCTTGCGGCAGCGGCAGGGCCGCCAAAAGCCCGATGCTGGCAAGGATATGGCCGGCCTCGGCTGTCAGGCGCAGGCCCGAAGGGTGCGGCATGGTTGCCCCGGCCCCGACAGGTTCGGCCAGACCGGCAATGCAAAGGCGGGTCGCTTCGACCGAAGTGGGGGTATGTCCTGCCACCAGCCGCAGGAAGCCTGTTACCACGCGTGACCCTGCTTCGGTGTCACGCTCGGACAGGGCTTCGATCAGGGACAGCATGCGGAGCGGCAAATCCTCGGCCTGATCCGCTTCGGCCACCAGACGCGCGGCGATCAGATGCGCGATCTGCATGATCTGCGACGACAGCGCCGCCGACAGAACATCGGGGCGAGCCTGATGCAGCAGGATGCGGCCAAGGTCGGTGCCATCAAGCGCCAGAACCGGCACGGCGGCCGACAAGGTGTCAGAACTGTGCAGCCGCAGCCCGTCGATGCGGTAGGGTGCAAAGGCGTCGGCGCGCGGCGCGGTATCGGCTGGTTCGACGTGCGACAGGACGCCCGCTTTGATCAGCGGCTCTGCCAGACCGGCCCAGGCACCGGGAAAAAGCACCAGTGCCAAGCTGTCGGCCTGCGTGATCATCCGTGCCAGATCGCAAAGCCGCTTGATGTCAAGAATCCGGGTGGTGAAGGATTGAGTGTTTCGGAGGTGTTTCATGCCCGGCTCCCAAGGGATGTGCGAATAAGGATCAATACGGCCACTTGGACCAAAGCTTTAGCCCGCCCGCGCCAAACGCTGCGTCACAAGCGCAACCTGCATGCGGCATGCAGGACAAAGAACCGGTGACAGCATGGCCGTTTGCTGGCCACGGCCTTTTGACAGGGCGACGGGCTTTGGAACCAAGGGTGGTCTGGCCGCCTTGATACAGGCAGTGCGCCCAAAAGCGCCCTGTCAGGCGGATGGAACCGGTATCCCAAACGGATAGGAGGTCAGACGAGGCCCATATCGCGGGCGATCACCACAGCTTGCGTGCGGTTTTGCGCGCCAAGCTTGCGGCAAATCGCGGTGACATGCATCTTGATCGTCGGCTCTGCCAACTTCAGTTCGTTGGCGATTTCCTTGTTCTGCTTGCCCTCGACCAGATAGGCCAGAACCGCCATTTCACGTTCGCTGATCTGGACGTTGCCAAAGGATTTCGGGCCTGACTGGCGGTCGCGCACCAGTTCAAGCGGCAAATACTGCTCGCCTGCGACCATAAAGCGGATGGCGTTGGCCAGACTGCGCGCTGCGGTGGATTTCAGCACGATGCCCGCCGCCCCCGCCGCCATGATCTCATCCACCATGCGCGGTGCGACCGATCCGGTCAGGATTGCCACCGGCTTGCCGCCATTGCCCTTGATCGCCCGTTTCAGCCCGGCGATACCATTCATGCCCGGCATGTTCAGATCCAGCAAAACCGCGTCAAACGGCCCTTTTTCCAGCAAGATCTCCATCGCGCTGTCAAGGGTCTTGGCGGTGTCGATTTCCATTTCGCCACGGCCACTTAGAAACAGCGCAAATATGTCGAGAACCATTTCATGGTCATCTGCCAGAAGCACCCGGATCGGTTGGTCGGACATAGTGTCAGCCTATCTTACGCCAAGGCTTTTGCGACCGACACGACGCCGAAACACAAAGGTGCCAATTTTCAAAATTCTAAATGCCTTACAATGGATTGGCTAGGCCAAATCAAAGTGCCGATCATTCCCGTTGTTCCTGCAGAATTGCTATCGAATTTGTAAGTCAATCTAAAGTATAGCTGAACGGCAGGCATCGCGGCTCTGGCCCCAAATGGGGATTGGAGCGTTGTTTTCCAGAGCTTTGTAACTTGCTGCGACAAAACGCGCATTGGCCTTAATCAGAGCGTGCTGCGGTTTGCGCCGGATCATCGCTGCTGTCCCAATCGCCGAAATCGACGGTAAAGGCGGCGGCTTTGGCGGGTGGGGATTCTGCGAAGGCATCGAAAGGATCAAATTCGATCGCGGGCGTGGCGGAATCCTGTGGTGGGTCAGCTTCGGCAGGCGCGCTGTCGTCCTCATCGCCAAACATGCTGAAATCCACTTTCAACGGGGCAGGTTTGGCGGGGGTATCTTCATCGCCGCCCATGGCTGCAAACAGCATCCTTGCCGCATCCTCAAGGCTGACGGTATTCACCACGCCTTTGGGCGGCTCGGGCAGTTCTGGGCGGGCAGGTTCAGCGGGAAGATCGGGGGACTCGGCCACTTCGGGGGCAGATACCGTCAAGCGCAATGCCATCCCGCCCATCACGGCCAGCCGCATCGCCAGAAGCCGTCGCCGCAGCGCGCTGCCGGTTGGTGCCACGCGATACTGCCGCCGCAGATGTTGCACCAGAAGGGCAGGCATTTGCGCGCCGCCATCAATCTCGATTGTCGCCAGCAACTGGCGCATGTGATCCACAAGTGCCGCCCGTGCGGGTTGGCGGCTTTCGGTCTTGGTCTTTTGCTTTCGCATCGAATTCTCTTTCGTCCGGTCCACTTGGCACAGGCCTTGCAATTCCCGGTCCAGATGCCCGTAAAAAATCGGGCGCTTGGAAGGAAAATGCGATGATCACTTCGATGCGCGAAGATCTGGGCCTGCATGCCGACGCGCTGATGCTGCGCGAGCGGCGCGGCGCGGTTCTGGCCTCCAACATCGCCAATGCGGCCACTCCGCATTTCAAGGCGCGCGACTTTGATTTTGCAGCCGAACTTGCCCGTGCGACGGGCGCGGGTGGCGGTCCGTCGCTGGCGGTGGCCGGTGCGGGCCACATTGCCGCGACCTCGCTTGAGGCGGGGCCGCAGGGGCTGGGCTACCGCGTGCCGGTGTCGCCGTCGCTGGATGGCAACACCGTCGAAATCGGGGTCGAGCAGGTACAATTCGCGGAAAATACCACGGATTACCAAGCCAGCCTGACCCTGCTGAACCGCCGCATCAGCGGCCTGATGACCGCAATCCGCGGAGAATAAGCCATGAGCGATCTGAACAACATCTTTGATGTCGGCGCGCGCGCACTTTCGGCGCAGATGGTGCGGCTGAACACCACCGCCTCGAACATTGCCAATGCGGGGTCGGTGTCTTCCACGCCGGAAGGCGCGTTCCGCCCGCTGCGTCCCGTGTTCGAGACCGTCTATGCCGAGGCTGCCGGCAACAGCGATCTGGCCACCACCGATGTGGCGGGGATCGTGGCGCTGGACCGCGCGCCCACCAAGCAATTCCGCCCCGGCGATCCCAATGCGGATGCCGACGGCTTTGTCTACCAGTCGACCGTCAATGTCGACGAAGAGATGGTCGAGATGACGGATGCCAGCCGTCAGTATCAGAACATCCTAGATTCCCTTTCGACGCTGCGAACCCTGATGTCGCGCACCCTTTCCATGGGTCAATGACCCTTTTGCCCGAGGCAGCCATGACGACTGTATCCGCTACCAATTCTGCCGCGCCTTCGACCGCGCCCTATACTCCGGCTGCTGCCAAGCAGTTTCTGGGGCAGGATGATTTCCTGAAACTGATGACCGCGCAGTTGAAAAACCAAGACCCGATGGCCCCGATGAACAACGCCGAGTTCATGGGGCAGATGGCGCAATTTTCGACCGTGCAGGGCATTGGCGAGGTGAATACCACGCTGGGCAATATCGATGGCGAGATGCGGAATTACCGCATTGCCACCGGCGCCACCATGCTGGGCCATCAGGTGCTGGTTCCCAGCACGATCACCCGCCCCGATGCCAATGGCAGCGTGGCCGGTGTGGTCGATCTGCCGGAATCGTCCGATTCCGTGGTGATCTCGTATTCCGACGCCGAAACGGGGCAGCTTTTGCACAGCGACGCGCTGGGCGCGCAACCGCCGGGTCTGCTGGGCTTTGGCTGGGATGCGATCCCCGAAGACATCCGCGCCGCCAACCGTCCGATTCAGGTGACGGTGCAGGCCAGCAACGCCGCAGGCACGCAGGATGTAGGCCCGCAGGTCTATGCCAAAGTCTATGCCGCACAGGCCGCCACCAGCGGCGGCGATCTGACCTTCCAGGTCGAAGACTACGGCGCGGTCAACGCGCTGGAAGTCGACGGCTTCCGCTAATTTCCCATTGCAGACCTAAGGAAACACCATGTCCATGAACGCCGCCCTCTCGGGCCTTGCCGCAGCGCAAGCCGATATTTCGACCATCTCGAACAACATCGCCAACGTTTCGACCATCGGCTTCCGTGGCAGTCGGGTCGAGTTTGCCGATGTCTACAACTCGTCGCCCTATACCACCTCGCGCACCACCATCGGTTCGGGGACGCAACTCGTGCGGGTTGCGCAGAACTTCGGGCAGGGCAACATCGTCACCACCGGCAATCGCCTTGATCTTGCCATCGAAGGGCAGGGCTTTTTCGCGGTGCAATCGGGGGCCAGCACGGCCAATGCGCCTGCCGATCTGCATTTCACCCGCGCCGGTGCCTTCGAGATGAACGCCAAGGGTAATATCGTGAATGCCAGCGGCGAGACGCTGCTGGGCTGGCCGGTCGCGGCCAACGGGGCGGCGCTGAACGGCACCTTTGGCGCGGCGCAACCGATCAACCTGCCGCAGACCATGGGAACGGCCGAGCGCACGACAGAGGTGCAGATGGGGCTGCATTTCCCTGTCGATACGGCCGGTGATCTGCAACAGGATGCCGTTCCGCCCACCGCCGCCTTTGATCCCAACGCTCCTGCGACCTATGCGTTTTCGTCGCCGATGCCGGTGCGCGATGCCAACGGGGTGGCACAATCTGCCAAGGTCTATTTCGTCAAGACAGCCGAGCCGGATGCCACATCGACCACAACGACCTACGAGGCGCATGTGATCGTGAACGGGGTCGAGCAGACAGCGGCCCCCGCCGCCACGCTGAACTTTGATGAAAATGGCGTGATGGACCCTGCTGCCACGGCCTTTACCTTCGGGGCCGGAGCCTTGGCAATGTCGGTGGACATGGCAGGTTCGCAACTGTCGGCGGGGCGTTTCACGGTGGCTTCGGCCTCGGACAATGGCAAGGGGCTGTCGTCGCTGTCGTCGCTGTCGATCGACCAGACCGGCACGATCTGGGCGACCTATGGTGCCGAAGACCGTGTGGCTATGGGCAAGGTGATGCTGGCCAGCTTTTCGAACCCGTCGGGGCTGCGGGTGCTGGGCAATTCCAGCTTTGCCGCAACTGCCGATTCCGGTTCTGCCATTGTGGGCGAGCCGTCGTCGCAGGGCTTTGGCATGCTGCGGTCGGGCGCACTGGAATCCGCAAACGTCGATCTGACCGAGCAGTTGGTGGATCTGATCGCGGCGCAGCGCAACTATCAGGCTTCGGCCAAGGCGCTGGAAACCTCGAAAACCATGATGGATTCCATCATGAACATCCGCGGCTGATAACCCGACAGACCAAGGAGGGCCGTTATGGACCGCATGATCTTTACTGCCCTCAATGGTTTGGGCAACCTGCGCGACGCGCAAAGCGTGTCGGCACAGAACCTGTCGAACCAGAACGTGCCGGGGTTCCGGCGCGATCTGGTCAACGCGGGTCCGACCAAATTCCTGACCGAGCTGAACAGTCTGACCGGTCGCGCCTTCCAGACCGATACCGAAAGCCATCGCTTTTCCAATGCCGCAGGGTTCATGGACCAGACCGGCGAGATGATGGACGTGGCCATCGAGGACGATGGCTATTTCTATATCGAAACCCCCGGCGGCACGCCTGCACTGTCGCGGCGTGGCGATATGCGGGTGGACGCGACCGGCCTTCTGACCGATGGCGCGGGCAATCCGATGCTTGACAGCGCGCAGGCGCAGATCGTGATCCCGCCGTTCCAGTCGATGACGATTGATGACGTGGGCCAGATCGTGATCGAACCGATGGGTGGTGCAGCAGGCGAAACCGAGGTGGTGGGCGTGCTGGCCACGGTGAAACCCGACGCAGGCACCACGCTGCAAAAATCCGACGACGGCCATATCCGGCTGCCCGACGGCAAGGTGCCGGCCCCCAATCAGGGCGCGCGGGTGGTGCAGGGCGTGCTGGAGCGCAGCAACGTCAACACCACCGAAGAACTGATCGCCTCGATCGAATTGCAGCGCAGTTTCGAGGTCAACCTGCGCCTGATCACCGCCGCCCGCGATATGGACGAGGCGGGCGCATCCCTGATGCGGATGCCCGAGGGTTAAGCCACCCTTGGCCTGACTTTGCGTTCTTGATCCCACGGCGGCGTCCCCCGCTGCGCTTTGCCCTGCGCCCTGCCGCGCCGCATCTGCGGGCGGCCAACTGCATTTGTCGGCAGTTGGCACGCTCCTTGCAAAACATTGCCCAAGGACCGCGACCAATGGAGCCGCCGCATGACCACCAATTCGCTATACGTCGCCATGACGGGGCTGAACGCCCAGAATACCCGTATGCAGGTTATCTCGAACAACCTTGCCAACGTGAACACCACCGGTTTCAAGCGCGACCGCGCGAACTTTGAAACGCTGCTGTATCAGACCGTCCGCCCCGGTGGCGCGCAGACGTCCGAAGGCACGCAGCTTACGTCCTCGTTAACGCTTGGAACGGGGGTTCGGGTGGTTTCCACCGACAAGATGTATTCCCAAGGCAGCTTGACCAATACCGAAAACGCGCTGGACATGGCCGTGGACGGGCAGGGCTTCTTTCAGGTTTTGATGCCCGATGGCCGTGTGGGCTATACCCGCGACGGTGCATTTTCGCGCGGGCCGGACGGGGTGCTGACCACCGCCAGCGGCTATGTGGTGCAGCCCGAAATCACCATTCCCGAGGACGCGACGCAAATCACCGTGGCCGCAGATGGCATCATCTCGGTGCAGGTGCCGGGTCAGGTCGAGGCACAAGAGGTCGGCCAGTTGACGCTGGCGAACTTTGTCAACCCGCGCGGGCTGCAGCCCTTGGGCGAAAACTTCATGGTCGAAACCCCCGCCAGCGGCCCGCCCACCGTGACCGCAGGGCTTGAGGCCGGAGCTGGCCGGATCGTGCAAGGATCGCTTGAGGCGTCGAACGTGAACGTCGTGCAGGAACTGGTCGCCATGATCGAGACCCAGCGCGCCTACGAGATCAACTCCAAGGCCATCTCTGCCTCGGACCAGATGATGCAATTCCTCTCAAACAAACTGTGATCGCCATGACATTTGCCTCCCTTTCCCACGCTCTTTCGTTCCGCACCGCTGGCCTTGCCGCGATGCTGCTTCTGGCCGCCTGTTCCACGCAGGTGCAGGACGCAGCCTCCGCCGCCTACGAGCCGGTATTTCCCGTCGAGGACCCGTCGCTGATGGCGCGCGAACCTACGGGATCGATCTACACCGCCGGCTCGCGCGGGCTGTTCGCCAATGACCGCCGTGCGGCCAGTGTGGGCGACATTCTGACGGTGCAATTCACCGAACGGATGACCGCGACCAAATCGCAATCTGCCAGCGGGTCGAAATCGTCGGATTACTCGGTCGATCTGCCGGGTGCTGTGACGGGGACGTTTGACGATGCGCTGTTGTCGAACGGATCGGATCGCAGCTTCAAGGGGCAGGGGGCTGCGGCGCAGTCGAACTCGCTGAACGGGCGGCTGTCGGTGATCGTGGTGCGCGAGCTTCCGGGTGGCAACCTTGAGATTCTGGGGCAAAAGCAACTGACCCTGAACAACGGCAACGAATATATCCGGCTGCGCGGCATCGTGCGCCCCGAAGATATCAGCGCCGACAACGTGATCCTGTCGGATCGCATCGCCGCCGCCGACATCCGCTATGTGGGGGCAGGCGATGTGGCCGATACCGCAACGGTCGGCTGGCTGCACAAGCTGATGGCCACGGTGTCGCCGCTATGAAAACCCTGACCCTTCCCCGCAAGGCGGTTGCCCTGCTGGCCTTTGTCGCCGCGACGCTGGCCTGTGCGCCCGCCATGCAGGCGGACCGCCTGAAAGACATCGCCAGCATCGCCGGTGTGCGGTCGAACCCGCTGATCGGCTACGGTCTGGTGGTGGGCCTGTCCGGCACGGGGGACGGGTCTTCGACGCTGACGGGGCAATCGCTGCAATCCATGATCGCGCGGCTGGGCCTGTCGGTGGACGCAAATGGCTTGAACGCCAAGAACGCCGCCGCCGTGGTGGTGACCGCCGATCTGCCTGCCTTCATCAAGGAGGGTCAGGTCATCGACATCACCGTGTCCACCGTGGGCGCGGCCAAGTCGCTGAAGGGCGGCACCCTGCTGATGACGCCGCTGATGGGCGTGGATGGCGAGGTTTACGCCATCGGTCAGGGCAATCTGGTTGTGGGCGGCATGGGGGTTGAAGGTGCTGATGGCAGTTCCATCACCATCAACGTCCCCACCGTGGGCCGCGTGCCGCGCGGCGCAACGGTGGAGCGCACCGTGGAAAGCCCCTTTGCCGATATGGGCGAGATGATCGTCAACCTGAACCGCAACGATTTCGCCACGGCGTCCAATACCGCCAAAGCGGTGAACGCGCTGTTCGGCGAAGGCGTGGCGGTGGCCATCGACGGCACCTCGATCCGCGTGCGCGCGCCGCAAGATCCGGGGCAGCGCGTGACATTCGCGGGCCTTCTGGAAGAAATCGACGTGACGGTCGATGCCCCCGCCGCCAAGGTGGTGATCAACGCCCGCACCGGCACGATCGTGATCGGGGGCAATGTGAAAGTGTCTCCGGCGGCAGTCAGCCACGGGTCCTTGACCGTGCAGATCAATGAAAAGCCGCAGGTGACCCAAGGCAGCAATGTGGTTTCTGCCGATGGCACCACGACGGTAACACCCGCCGAGCCGGTGATCACACCGAACAGCGCCATCGCCGCCACCCAGACCGAAGCCAAGGCCTTTGTCTTTGATGCCGGTGTGTCGCTGGCCTCGCTGGTGGATGCGATCAACGCAGTGGGGGCGGCGCCCGGTGATCTGGTGGCTATTCTGGAAGCGTTGAAAGAAGCCGGTGCGCTGCGTGCCGAGCTGGTTGTGATCTAAGGACGCCCCGATGCAGATTTCGCCGCTGACCAACCCGATGACAGCCCTTGGCAAGACCGAGCCGCAAGAAGACCCCAAGCTGCGCGAGGCAGCCCAAGGCTTTGAATCGCTGTTCCTGACCACCCTGCTGAAAGGCGGGCGGGCGGGGTCTTTTGGCGACGAGATGACAGGTTCGCAGGCCGTCGACAGCACCCGCGACATGCTGGACATGACGCTGGCGCAATCGGGGGCGCGCAATTCCAACCTTGGCATCGCCGATGCCGTGGTGCGCCAGTTCGCGCCGCACAGCTATCGCAAAGGCTAAGACCAAATGACCGGCATGATCGACATCGCGCGCTCCAGCCTTTCGGCCTATCGCACGGCGCTTGGCACTGTGGGCGAGAATATCGCCAACGTGAACACCCAAGGCTATGTCAAGCGCGATGTCGTGCAGGTGGAAATGGCGGGGGCGCAGACCACGCCGACGACGATGGCCACTTTCGGTCAGGGCGTCACGGTCACCGATGTGCGCCGCGCCTTTGACGATCTGCTGGCCAACCGCCTGCGCAGCGCCACTGGCGATGTCAGTGCCGCCACCGCCCAGCTTTCAGCCGCCACTCAGGTGGAAAGTCTGATGATGCCCGGCACCGGCGGGGTGGATCAGGCCTTGACCAAGTTCTTTTCCGCCATCGGGGGCTTGCAGGCCTCGCCCGCGACGGGGGCGGTGCGCCGCACCGTGCTGGAAACCGGCGCGGCACTGGCAGGGGCGGTCAAAGATGTGGCGGCGGGCCTGTCGCGGCTGCGCGGCGATACCTTGGCGGCCACGGCGCTGACGGCAGGGCAGATCAATTCCGCACTGGCCGAACTGGCCGAGATCAACATCCGCCTGCCCGGCCTGAACGGTAGCCCCGGAGCGGCCAATCCCATCCTTGACGCGCGGGATCGCCTGCTGGATCAGCTTTCCGGTCTGGTCGGCATGACCTCCAGCCTTGACGGCTTTGGTCGTGCCAAGGTGGCCTTGGGCGATTCCGGCGCGGGGGCGGTGCTGCTGGACGGGGCGGGACCAGTGACGGTGACCGCGCTGGACGGTCAGCCGATGACGCTGAGCCTGATGCGGGGCGGAGTGTCGCAAGACTTCCTTCTTCCCGATGCAGGCACTTTGGGCGGTCAGGCCCGTGCTTTGGGTGCCATCGACGGCACCATCGCCGAGTTGGACAGCTTTGCCCGCCGCATCGCCGCCGATATGAACGCGGTGCATCGGTCTGGGCTGGATCAGACCGGTGCGGCTGGGGGCGATATGTTCCGGCTGCAAGGCTGGCAGGTGCAGGCGGCAGCGGTGAACCAAGGCTCTGCCCAGATCAACATCACGCCCACCTCGGATGCGCCCTATGCGGGCAAGATTGCGCTGACCTATGACGCCGCGGCAGGGGCATGGATGGCGCGCGATGCCGACACCGATGCCGCTTTGGGCAACGGGGCCACGCGGCTTTCGCTGCCGGGCATGACGATTGATCTGGCAGGCCAGCCCAGGAATGGCGACCGGCTGCTGCTTACCCCGCGCATCGGGGCCGCGTCGGATATGACCTTTATCCTGACCGAGACGACACAGCTTGCGGCGGCGGGTGGAACCGTTGTGGCTGCGGCTGCGGGGAATACGGGCAATGCCAGCCTGTCGATCGCGGCGCTGCCCTTGGCCGATCTTGGCCTGCCCGCGCTTGCGGCGGCTTTGCCTGCGGACGGGGCTTCTGCCTCGGCGATCAGTCTTTTGTCGGCGGGTGTGGTGGGGGTGATCCCTGCTGGAACCACTTCTTTCAATCTTGCCAGCCTTGGCCAGCAGGCGCTGCTGGATATTCCTCTGACGGCGGGTAATCTGGGCGCCGCGACCACGCTGACCCTGCCTTTCGCGGCGGGGGATGAAACCTTTGCGCTGCAACCGCTGCCGGCGGGGGCAGACAGCGTGGCGGGGCTGGCGGCGGCGCTGAACGCGGGGCAGATCCTGTCGGCCTCGGGGCAAAGTCTGGCGCAGTTGGGGGTGCAGGCTTCGGGGCAAGAGGGGCAGTTGACCTTTGCGCTGGGGACCGGAGCCTTTGGCGCGGGCGGCGGCATCACAGGGGGAGGGCTGGCCTTGGCAGGCCTTGCCAGCCCCGCGCAGGCGGCCGGTGGCACGCTGCAAATCTTCACACGCGAAGGCCGCCAGATCGCGGGCAGCCCGCTGGCTGCGGCAGAGGCCGCAAGCCTTCTGACCCAAGCCAACGGCTTTGCCAGCGGGGCGGTTTACCGCGCTGATTACCTGAACGGCGCAACGGGGACGGCCTATCGCGGGCTGTCGCTGGAGGCTCTGCAGGTTCCGGGCGCGCAAGTGCTGACCCTGCCCCCCGCCGCTGGTCCTGTGGCCTGGAGCGCGGCAGATGGCATCGCCCCTGCCGCCGTGGCGGCCCGCAGCCTGACGCTTGAGGCGCAGCCCGCAAGTCCGCTGGCGCTGCATCTGCCCGAAGGCAGCACTGCGGCAGGGGCCGCTGCCGCCCTGAACGCCGCCCGTCCCGGCCTGTCCGCCAAGGCCGAAACCGCGCTGGTGATGGCGGCCCCTGCCGACGGGGTGCTGCGCTTTGCGCTTGTTGGCAGCAACCTTGCTCCGGTCACGATTTCCGCAGATGTGGCGGGCGGGCGGATGGATGCGGTGGTGCAGGCGGTGAATGCCGCCACCGGTGCCACCGGCATCAGGGCCGAGCTGTCGCCGCAGGGGGATCGCATGCTGCTGGTGCAGGATGTGGGCGCGAATATTGCGATTTCGGGGTTGACCCATTCGGCGGCTGCATCTGTGTCGCTGACGCAGACCGATGCGGGCGGGCGGCCTTTGGCGGGGATGGCCCCCGTCATTTTGGGGGCGGGCGGGCCGGATAGCCTGCGCGCTACCGGCGTTGTCACCCTGCAAGCCGCAAGCGGTTTCAGCCTGACACCGCAAGGGGCCGACCGGATGGACAGTGCCGCCCTTGCCACGGCGGGCGGGCTGATTTCGGCCACATCTTCGGATACGGGAGCCACGCAGACGCTGCGCTTTGCCTTCGATCCGGCGATTGACGGCAAGGGCATCAGCGCCGATGGCACAACGCCGCTGGCCGGTCCCACGCGCTATAGCGTCACTTTGGGCGGCCAGAGCGTGGCCCTTGATCCGGCGGCTGTGGGCGTGACCGATGCGGCAGGCGTTGCGGCGGGCCTTGCCAGCCTGCTGCGGGCCGAAGGTCCGGTGGCGACGCTGACTGGTGGCCCTGTCGCCAGCCTGCCGAAAGACGGCACCAGCCTGTCGCTGCGGCTGGACGGACAGGATTACACGCTGCGGATGCAGTCGGGCGCGGTGGTGGTGGATGGTCCCGAAGCAGGGCGCATCAGTGCCAGCTTTGGTCCCGACAACCGCCTGCGGTTGACGACGGTTGATGGCGTGACCGATGGTGCGGCGTTGGCGCTGCCCGCCGGTTCGGCCACAGCGCTGGCGGGTTTTGGCTTTGGCGCAACGGCAGCCCCGCAATCCACCCTGACAGGGCGTCCGCAAACCGCGGCCGATCTGCCGGCGGGCGGTGTGGTGCTGCATGTCAGCCTTGGCGGTGTGTCGCATGATATTTCGGTGCAAGCGGCAGGCGGGATGATCACCGCCACCGCCCCCGCAGGTTTCGCGGGGCAGGTCAGCGTTGATCCGGCCACGGGCGCGCTGCAATTGACCGCCCCCACCAGCGCGGGTGCTTTGGTGATCGAAGCTCCGGGTGGGGCGGGGATGGCCGCGATGGGCGCGACGGTTGCCGTCACCGATGGCGCATTGGTGCTGCGCGCGACCGATGGCGGGCCTGTGCAGATGGCGGTGGATGCCACCTCGCTGGCCAGCCAGCGGCTTGCGCTGACCGATCTTCCCCCTGAAGATCTGATCGTGGTGATGTCGGGCGCGGGGGCGCTGCGGATGACCGGCAGTCTGACAGCGGGTCCGGCCCCGGTGGCGGCACCTTCGCTGACGCTGCGGATGGCGGATGCGGCCTCGGGCGCGGTCGAGATGCTGGACAGCAAGACCGGCCAATCCATCGGCACCCGCTATCTGGACGCCTCGGGCAGCGCGGAAATTGGCGGCTATGCCGTCAGCATCAAAGGCGCTGCGGCCACGGGTGACAGCTTTACCCTTGCGGCCAATACCAACGGCTTGGGCGATGCCCGCAACGCCGACCGTCTGCACGCGCTGCAATCGCGGGATGCGGCGACGGGCAAGGGTGGCTTTGCCGACATGCTGGCCTCGATCCAGTCTGGCACCGGTTCGCGCGTGTCGGCGGCTACCACGCGGCAAACCACTGCCGCCGCCTCGGAAGACGCGCTGAACCGCGCGCTGGCCGAGGTGGGGGCAGTTGATCTGGACGCCGAAGCCGCCAAACTGATCCAGTTGCAACAGGGCTACCAAGCCTCGGCCCAGATGCTGAGCATTGCCAAATCCCTGTTCGATACCCTTCTGCAAACGATGTGAGGACGCCATGACCATCGGAACCGCCCTGCTGGGCCGCATCGCCACCGGTAATTTCGAGAAACTGCGTAACGAGATCGGGGATTTGCAGGCCCGCATTTCCTCCGGCACCAATGATCCGCGCCCCTCGGCCGATCTGGCGCGGGCGGCGGAATTGTCGTCCCTGAAAGAGCGCCGCAGCGTGTTGTCGGATTATTCCGCCAGCGCCGAGTCTGCCTCGAACCGGCTGGCGCTGACGGATGTGACGCTGGCCGATATGAACGACATCGCGCGGCAGTTCCAAAGCATCGCCCTGCAAGCCGCCAATGACACCCAGACCGATGCGGGTCTGGACGGGTTGCGGTCGCAGGCGATGGCGCTGCGCTCGGCCCTGATGGCGGATGCCAATACGGTGGATTCGGCGGGGCAGGGGCTGTTTTCCGGCTTTGCCGCCGGTCCTGCGTTCAAAGACGGCGCGGCGGGGGCGGCCTATGCCGGAGACGGCGGCGTTTCCGTGGCGCGGCTGTCGGAAAGCGTGACGCTGCCCACGGGGCTGAACGGGGCCAAACTGCTGATGGCTGTGCCGACCAAGGACGGCCCGACCAGCATGTTCAAGATGGTGGATGATCTGATCGCCACGCTTGGGGCTGGACTACGAAGCATGAAACCCACCGCAACGGTGACGGGGCAGGCCGACCTGACCCTTGCCGCCGGACGCGAGCCGCAGGCGCTGGGCTTTACCCTGAAAGGGCCGACAGGATCGGTGCGGATCGACTCCACCATGCAGGCCGGCACCCCGTCGCTGGTGATCGATGCGATCAACGCGCAGGCCGCAGTGACAGGGGTTGCGGCCTCGCTTGCGCCGGATGGCAGCGGAATCAGACTGGCGGCTTCGGGCAGTATCACGCTGTCAGGGTTTGATAGCGGCACGGATGCCCGCGCGGCAGTGGCGGGCTTGCAGCCATTGGACAGTGCAGGCCAGCCCGCGGGCAGCCGCGCCGAAATCCGGCCCGAAACCCTGAGCGCGGATCGCATGGTTGCGGCCTTTGGCGATGCCACCAGCCATCTGGCAGGCCAGCGGGCCGAGGCGGGGGCGATTGCGGCACAGGTGGACCGGCAGAAAGAGGCGCTGTCCGCGCGCAGCCTGCAACTGGATACGGCGGTGTCGAACCTTGAGGATCTGGATGTGGCCAAGGCGATCACCCGCCTGCAAGACCTGCTGCTAAGCCAGCAGGCCGCGCAACAGACCTTTGTGAAAATCCAAAGCTCGAACCTGTTCGACTATATCCGCTGAAGGGACGCTTTGGCCTGTATCTTGCAACGGGCTTGGCATGACACCCCATGCCCCCCAAACCCTGCGCGCCTTGGCGCTTTTTCCTGCGGCTTTGACCGTGGCCGTGCTGTGGGCGCTGCCCCTGTTGGCCACCGAAATGGCCGCCGACGATCCGGATGCCAATGCCAGTTTTGACACTACCGCCACCCCGCAGACCGTTGATTGCGAGGCGCTTGCCATCGCGGCGGGGCGGGCCGAAGGGTTGCCCGAAGGCTTGCTGCCCGCGATTGCCCGTGTCGAGTCGGGGCGTGGCACCGGTGATGGCGGGCGACGTGCCTGGCCCTGGACGCTGAACGAAGGCGGGGACGGGTCATTCTATGCCGACAAGGCCACAGCGATGGAGCATCTGAATGCCGTCGTCGATGCTGGCACGACCAATGTCGATGTTGGCTGCATGCAGTTGAATTACAAATGGCACCATAAGGCGTTCCCCTCGCTTGAGGCGATGATGGACCCGGTGGCCAATACCGCCTATGCGGCGCGTTTCGTCAAGGAACTGTCGAAACAGGTCGGCAGCTTTGAAGAGGCGACCAAGGTTTATCACTCGTTCGATCCGGTCAGGGGGGCGAATTATCTGGAAAAGGTGATGTCGGCGCAGGCTGAACTGGGGCCTTTGCCGGATGTACTGCCCGATACTGCGCCCGACAGCCAAGTGGCGGTACTTGCCGCTGATCCCGGTGTCGTGAAGGGCATCCTGATGGTGGCGGGGGTGCCGTTGTTCGATCTGGCCAGCGCAGGGGCTGCGGCTATCGAGATCGGGTCACAGGCCGACAGTACCCCCAACAATGGCGAAGACCCCGACCTTCCGACACTGGTCTATGGCCCGCCTGCCCCGCCCGATGGCACGGGGCCGGATGTGTTCGATATTGCGCTGGCCCTGCCCGATACCTCGGTGCAATCGCAGCCCGCCCCGATTCTGCAAGAGGCCGATCTGGCCCCCGCCTTGCGGGAGCAATGGGCCGATGTCGAGGCGCTGCGCCGTGCGCTGTCCGATTCCGCCACGCCCTGAGCCGCCGTTTCGGGCTTGTGCTGCCCCATGCCGATGGCATAGGCAGATTTGCACAAACCCTTGCAAGAATTGCGGCCTTGGCGGGGATTTTGTCTGTTGACTCTGCCCGTCCGGTCAGTAAAAGGCGGGCTTCAAGGATTTCGCGGGGGACCGGCTCCCCCGATGCAGGAGAGACGACTATGGCCAAACCGGCGACGATCAAGATCCGTCTGAACTCGACGGCTGGCACCGGGCACTTCTATGTGACCAAAAAGAATGCCCGTACCATGACCGAAAAGATGACGGTCAAAAAGTACGATCCCGTCAAGCGGGAGCATGTCGAATACAAGGAAGGCAAGATCAAGTAAGATCTGCCTTGACCTTCGGTCTGCAACCGCGCCCCTTGGGCGCGGTTTTGCTTTTGGGGGTACGGATTTGGAAAAGAACCATTTCGAGCAGCACTATGTCGCGCGCGTGGGCTGGCTGCGTGCGGCGGTTCTGGGGGCCAATGACGGCATCGTGTCCACCGCTTCGCTGATCGTGGGGGTCGCTGCGGCCTCGGGGCGGGCCGAGGTGCTGGTAGCGGGCATTGCGGGGCTTGCGGCGGGGGCCTTGTCGATGGCGGCGGGGGAATATGTCTCGGTCAGCTCGCAGGCCGATACCGAAAGGGCCGATGTTGCCCGCGAGAAGGCCGAGATCAACGCCGATCCAGAAGAAGAATTGCGCGCGCTGGCGGGGATCTATGAACGCCGTGGCGTGCCAGCCGATCTGGCGCAGCAGGTGGCGGCAGCACTGCATGAAAAGGACGCGCTTGGCGCGCATGTGCGCGACGAGTTGGGGATTTCCGAACATACCGAGGCCAAGCCCTTGGTGGCGGCAGGGGCGTCGGCGCTGACCTTTGCTGTCGGCGCGGCGCTGCCCTTGGCGACAGCGGCACTGGTGCCGGAGGCCACGATCACGCTTTGGGTGACAGGGCTGTCGCTGGCCTTCCTTGCGCTGCTGGGCGCGGTGGGGGCCAAGGCGGGTGGTGCCTCGGTCTGGCGCGGTGTGCTGCGGGTGACGTTCTGGGGGGCTGTGGCGATGGCGGTGACGGCGGTGGTCGGCAAGCTGTTCGGGGCTGTTGTCTGACGCAGGCAAAGGTGCGTGAGATCACGCACCCTACCCCCTGATTTCCAACTGGCAGATAGCAAAAAGGCCAGAGTTTCCTCTGGCCCTTTTGTCATTCTGTGCTGTGCAGATTATTCGCGGTTGCCCAGAAATTGCAGCAGGAACATGAACATGTTGATGAAGTCGAGGTAGAGGTTCAGCGCGCCCATGATAGCGGCCTTGCCCAACCACTCCTGATCGCCAGCCTGCGCGTGGGCGATATAGGTGGCCTTGATCGTCTGGGTGTCAAAGGCGGTCAGACCCGCGAAGACCAGAACGCCGATCACCGAAATCGCAAAGGCCAGTGCCGAGGAGGCAAGGAAGATGTTCACGATCGAGGCAACCAGAATGCCGATCAGACCCATCATCAGGAACGTCCCCATGCCCGACAGGTCGCGCTTGGTGGTGTAGCCATACAGCGACAGGCCCGCGAAGGCGATCGAGGTGACAAGGAAGGTCTGCGCGATCGAGGTGCTGGTGTAGACGGCGAAGATGAACGCCAGCGACAAGCCGACAGCCGCCGCATAGGCATAGAAGAACAGCTGCGCCGCAGCCACCGACAGGCGGTTGATCAGCGCGCCGAAAGCAAAGACCATCACCAGCGGCGCGAACATCACGACCCACTTCAGCGGGGTGCCGAAGATCGCCGCAACCATCGCGTCATTGGTGCCAACAGCCCAAGCTACAGCACCGGTCAACAGCATCGCCACGGACATAAGCCCGTAGACCTTGTTCATATGGGCGCGCAGCCCTTGGTCGATTTCGGCGGTCCGGGCGCCCGCTCCTACTGTCCGGATCGTCTGATAGTCAGCCATGGGAAGCCTCCGAGTTAATCTGACAGTGGCGCGAAGAATCCGCGCCACCTTATGCCGTCAATATCGGGGCTTGGCCTGCTGATTTCAAGGATTACCGGATGCGAAATCCCTAATCCCGAATGCAGGATAAATCTGCCTAGCGATGCCAGCCGCGCGGCACATCCCAGAGCGGGCGCGCAGCTTCGGCGCGGGCCTGTTCGGCGGTCAGTCCGATGTCGGCCAGACGGGTGGCGTCAAGGGTCAGAAGTTGCTTGCGTTGGTGCTTGGCAGTCAATCCAAGGCGCAGGCGCGCCATCAGATCAGCAAAAGTGCCGCTCGACTGCACGCGGGCAACGGCCAGCGTGGAGGTATGGAGCGAGGCGAACATAATTTTTCCTTTCGGGTTTCATCGGCGTCGGTGATGGGGCCGCTGTGGCGCATCACATCACTTGATCTGTTTACCCGAATCGGTGACATTAGAAAAATGAATGCTTTTGACGTCTGGAATCAGGATTTGTGATATGGCGCGGAATCTGGACCTGACCTCGCTGCGGTCTTTCGTGGCGATTGCCGATGCGGGCGGGGTGACGCGGGCCGCCGGTTTCCTGAACCTGACGCAATCGGCGGTGTCGATGCAGATCAAGCGGCTTGAGGATATGCTGGGGACCGAGCTGCTGGACCGGTCCGGCCGCAAAGTGGGCCTGACAGCGGCGGGCGAGCAGTTGTTAGGCTATGCCCGCCGGATGCTGGCGCTGAACGACGAGGTGTTTGGCCGCCTGACCCAATCGGCGCATGAGGGTGAGATCGTGCTGGGTGTGCCGCATGACATCGTTTACCCCGTCATCCCCGGCGTGCTGCAACGCTTTGCCAAGGATTACCCCAAGATGCGGGTGCGGCTGTTGTCCTCGTTTACCCGCGTCTTGCAGGCGCAATTCGCGCGGGGCGAATGCGATGTGATCCTGACCACCGAGGAAACCGTTGAACCCGGCGGTCAGACCTTGGTGGAATTGCCGCTGGTCTGGATCGGTGCGCCGGGCGGTGTGGCGTGGAAGGGAAGGCCCTTGCGGCTGGCCTATGAACACAACTGCATCTTCCGCCAAGGCGTGCAGGCGGCGCTGGATGAGGCGGGCATCGCGTGGGAGATCGCGGTGGACAGCGACAGCACCCGCACCGTCGAGGCCAGCGTCAGCGCCGATCTGGCCGTGCATACCGTGCTGGCCGGATCAGAGCCGCCTTACGTCGAGCGCATCGCCCATCACGGTGCCTTGCCGGAACTGGCGCGGATGAAGGTGAACCTTTACGTCGCAGATCCCGTTCACAGCCCCGCAGTCGAGGCTTTGGCCGAATTGATCCGCCGATCCTATGCGTCACGGGTCGAGGGACATGCAGCGGCGCGGGCCGCACGCTAGGGCAGGGTGATCACGACCTTGCCGGTCGAGGCGCGCGATTGCAGCAAGTCCAGCCCCTTGGGGAAATCCTGAAACGGAAGGACATGGCTGATATGTGGACGCAGGCCACCGCTTTCATACCAGCCGAACAGCGTCGCCAGCGAGTCGCGCAAGACCTGCGGGCGGAATTTCAGATAGCCGCCCCAGTAAAGCCCGATGACGGTCAGGTTCTTGACCAGCAACAGGTTGGCAGGAATCTGTGGCACGGTGCCGCTGGCGAAACCGATGGTCAGCAGGCGCCCTTCGGGACGACAGGCCCGCAAGGCCGCATCAAAGGCCGGACCGCCGACCGGATCGTATACCACATCCACCCCGCCGAGCGCCTTGAGCTGATCCTTCAGGTCGGGGGCATCGCTGTCGATCAGGTGATCGGCCCCTGCGGCGGCGGCGATCTGCAACTTGTCCGCGCCGCGCGCGCAGGCAATCACCCGCGCACCCATGCGCTTGCCGATCTCCACGGCGGTCAGGCCGACCCCGCCCGCCGCGCCGAATACCAGCAATGTCTCGCCCGGTTGCAGACGGGCCTTGTGATCGAGGGCCAGATGCGAGGTGCCATAGGCGATGGGAAAGGCGGCGGCTTCGGTCAGGCTCATGCTGTCTGGAATCGGCAGCAGGCTGTCGGCAGGCATGCAAGCCCGCTCGGCCAGACCGCCCGCTCCGGCAAAGGTCAGCACGCGGGTGCCGATGGCGGGACCATCCGTGTCGTGGCCAAGGCTTTCAACCACGCCGGCAAATTCCATTCCCGGTGTGAAGGGCAGGTCGGGACGCTCTTGGTATTGGCCCTTTGCCATCAAGAGGTCGGCGAAATTCAACCCGCAGGCCGCAACACGCACCACGGCCTGCCCCGAGGCCGGTGTCGGGTCCGGCAGCATCGCCAGTCGCGCGGGCTGCCCCAATGTCTCGATCGTCCACGCTTGCATGTCTGGCTTTTTCCTTGATGTCGCGGTGCTGATATTTGCGCGAAACTCTGGCGAATTTGACGCCAGACGCAAGCCCGAGCGGGCGGGATTTGCAAAATGCAATGAAACACACCCGGTATTGGCGCAAATTGCAATGCAAAATGGAAATAACCTATAAGGCGAGTTGCGCCAAATCCGCGACCCCATAGCGCGACAGCCGCGCCGGCCACGGATTTTCTTCATCACTTGTATAATTGGACATATCCAAAAAGACAGGTTTTTGGGCGATCTAAAGATATTCTGTGCAGAACTGAACTTCCGCTAAGATTGGCATGGAACTTGCTTGTAAAGGGCAGGGGACGAAAACCAGAAAACGGAGAGTCTTATGAAGCACCCAGTGGACGCCCATGTCGGCAAACGTATCCGGCATCGCCGTTGGATGGTTGGTATGACCCAGCAACAATTGGCCGACAAGGTCGGGATCAAGTTCCAGCAAATCCAGAAATACGAAACCGGTATGAACCGCGTCTCGGCGTCGCGCCTGTGGGATATTGCAGATGCTTTGGGGGTGACAATCTCGTTCTTCTTCGAGGGTCTGGTCGAAGGCACGCCTTCGGCGCAAACTGCGGGTGGCGATATGATGGCCGACAAAGAGGCGCTGGAACTGGTGCGGTCCTACTATGCGATCCCCGAAGCACAGCGTCGCCGCCTGTTCGATCTGGCCCGCGTTCTGAGCGAAGCGGCTTAGCTGCAAAATCTTGACCTGCCGCCCCCAAGCGTTTAGCGCGGACGGCAGGGCGATTTGCCCGTTTGAGGGGCAAAACCATGGCCAGACTGTCCGCGTCCGATGCACAGGATATCTTTGCCACCGCTGCAGAATTGGCCGATGCGGCCCGAGTGGCAACCTTGCAGCATTTCCGCAGCGACGGGCTGACCGCCGACAACAAGGAAGTCGCCCGCTTTGATCCGGTTACGGTGGCGGACCGCCTGTCGGAAGAACGGATGCGCGCGATCCTTGCGCGTCGGCGGCCACAAGACGGGATTCTGGGCGAGGAATTTGCGCCCGTGGCCGGAACCTCGGGGCTGACATGGGTGCTGGACCCGATTGATGGCACGCGCGGCTATCTGTCCGGCACGCCGACTTGGGGGGTGCTGATCTCGGTCCGCGATGCGGCAGGGCCGATCTATGGCATCATAGACCAACCCTATATTCAGGAACGCTTCGAGGGCGGTTTGGGGCGCGCCGAGGTAAACGGGCCGATGGGACACAAGGCGCTGGTCACGCGCGCGGCGCGGCCCTTGTCCGAGGCCATCTTGTTCACCACCTTTCCCGAGGTTGGCACGGCGGATGAGGGCGCCGCCTTTCGTCGTGTGGCCGCGCAGGCCAAACTGGTGCGGTACGGCACCGATTGCTATGCCTATGCGCTGATCGCGGCAGGGCAGATCGATCTGGTGATCGAGGCCGGATTGCAGGCCTATGACGTGCAGGCCCCGATTGCTGTGATCGAAGCGGCGGGGGGCATTGTGACGGATTGGCAGGGACGGCCTTGCCATGACGGCGGGCGTGTTCTGGCTGCGGCCAATGCGGCGATCCATGCCGAAGCCTTGGCGCTGCTGAACGGCTGACACGCGGAACGGTTGCAAAGGTGATCCGATTGCGGCGCGGTTTCTTGCGAAACTGCGCCATTGCTATTTTTTCAGAACGAAGAAAGGGGGCTTTCCGCCCCCTCGGCGCAAGGCGCCTCACCCCCGCGAGTATTTGGGCCAAGATGAAGGGGCTTGGCGGGGTTTTGGTGGTTTGGTAGGGTCTTGGGGCGCGAGTCCTTGATCCCCCTTCTGTCGCGCGGTTCCCGATCCACCGAAGGGGGTGGTGCAAAGGGGAACGCTATGGCTTCCGAATTTCTGATCCGCAATGCGGATGTTGTTGTGACCATGAATCGCGCGCGTCAAGAAATCGTGCGGGGCGATGTGTTGCTGCGGGGCGGGGTAATTGCGGCGGTGGGGCAGGGGTTGGCCACGACGGGGCGCGTGGTCGAGGCGCGGGGCTGCGTTGTGACGCCCGGTTTGGTGAACACGCATCATCATCTGTATCAGACCCTGACCCGCGCGGTGCCGGGGGGGCAGGATGCGCTTTTGTTCGGCTGGCTGAAGACGCTGTATCCGATCTGGTCCCGGTTCGGGCCGGAGGAGATGTTCGCCTCGGCGCAGGTGGGCTTGGCGGAGCTGGCGCTGTCGGGCTGCAGCTTGACCTCGGATCATCTCTATCTGTTCCCGAACGGGTCGCGGCTGGATGATACCATTGCCGCCGCGCGCGAGGTGGGCTTGCGGTTTCACCCCACCCGCGGCGCGATGAGCATCGGTGAAAGTGCTGGGGGGCTGCCGCCCGACAGTCTGGTGGAACGCGAGGCAGCAATTCTGGAGGACTGCATCCGCGTGGTCGACGCCCATCACGATGCATCCGAGGGCGCGATGGTGCGGGTTGGTCTTGCGCCCTGTTCGCCCTTTTCCGTGTCGCGCGATCTGATGCGTGACGCGGCGCTGTTGGCGCGGGACAAGGGCGTGATGCTGCACACCCATCTTGCCGAGAATGACGAGGATATCGCTTATTCTCTGGCCAAGTTCGGCTGCCGTCCGGGGCAATATGCCGAGGATCTGGGCTGGACCGGCGCGGATGTCTGGCACGCCCATTGCGTCAAGCTGGACGCGGGCGAGATTGATCTGTTCGCCCGCTCTGGCACGGGGGTGGCGCATTGCCCCTGTTCCAACTGCCGTTTGGGATCGGGCATCGCGCCTGTGCGGCAGATGCGGGATGCGGGGGTGAAGGTGGGCTTGGGTGTGGATGGATCGGCCAGCAACGATGCGGGCAACCTGATAGGCGAGGCGCGGCAGACGCTGTTGTTGCAGCGGGTGTCACGCGGGGCCGACGCCATGTCCGCGCGCGAGGCGCTGGAGATTGCCACTTTGGGCGGGGCGCACGTCTTGGGGCGGCAGGATTGCGGATCAATCGAGGTTGGCAAGCGCGCCGATATCGCGATCTGGGATGTTTCGGGGATCGAGGCTGCGGGATCGTGGGACGCGGTGGCCAGTCTGGTCCTCTGCGGTCCGACCCGCGTGCGCGACCTGTTTGTCGAAGGGCGCGCGGTGGTTTCGGGTGGGCAGATGGCCACGATTGATCTGCCCCGTGTGATCGAGGTTCAGAACCGTCTGGCGGCGCGTCTGGCCGGTTAGGCCTTGTTTTCCTTTACAGGCGGTTTTTTAGCGGCTATTTCGGCCGCATGATCGCACATGGCATCCTGTTCCAGCTGCCCCGACGCCGACGCTGACCCCAGCTTCGCGCCCGATCTGCCGTGGCCGCATGCCACATCCCCTCAATACACGTTGACCTTTGTGCCGGGCTTTGGCACCCCTATGGCTTCCTTGAAGGATAAAGCTGATGATTACGCCCGTTCTGCCGACCTATAACCGCGCTCCGATGGCCTTTGTGAAGGGCGAAGGCTCTTGGCTGACTGCCGAGGATGGCAGCCGATACCTTGATCTGGGTGCAGGGATTGCGGTGAACGCGCTGGGTCATGCCCATCCGGCCTTGGTGGCGGCGATCACCGAGCAGGCGGCAAAGCTGTGGCATGTGTCGAACCTGTACCGCATCCCCGAGCAGGAAAAGCTGGCCGAGATGCTGGTGGACAAGACCTTTGCTGACACCGTGTTCTTCACCAATTCCGGCACCGAGGCGGCGGAACTGGCGATCAAGATGGCGCGCAAATATCACTATGACAAAGACCGCGCCGACCGGATCGAGATCATCGCCTTTGAAGGCGCATTCCATGGCCGCTCTACCGGTGCGATTGCGGCGGCGGGATCGGAAAAGATGGTCAAGGGCTTTGGCCCGCTGATGCCCGGCTTCCGGCAGTTGAAATGGGGCGATCACGATGCTTTGCGCGCGGCCATCACCCCCAACACCTGCGCCGTCATCATCGAGCCTGTGCAGGGCGAAGGCGGCATCCGCTCGGTACCCGATCAATGCCTGAAAGGCCTGCGCGATCTGTGCGATGAAACCGGCACGCTGTTGATCTTTGACGAAGTGCAGTGCGGCATGGGCCGGACGGGCAAACTGTTCGCGCATGAATGGGCAGGCGTCAGCCCCGATATCATGATGGTCGCCAAGGGCATTGGTGGCGGCTTCCCGCTGGGTGCGGTTCTGGCGACGGAAAAGGCCGCCAGCGGCATGGTTGCGGGTACGCATGGTTCGACCTATGGCGGCAACCCTTTGGGCTGCGCCGTGGGGGCTGCGGTCATGGGCATTGTCTCGGATGACGCCTTTCTGGACGAGGTATCGCGCAAGGCCGCCCTGTTCCGGCAAGGGCTGGAAGGTCTGGTCGCCAGCCACCCGACGGTGTTCGAGGCGGTGCGCGGCCAAGGTCTGATCCTTGGCCTGAAATGCAAGGCATCGAACCTTGATGTGGTCAAAGCCGCCTACGCCGAACATCTGCTGACGGTCCCCGCCGCCGACAATGTGCTGCGCCTGCTGCCTGCACTGAACATCCCCGACACCGATATATCCGAGGCGCTGGCCCGTCTTGACCGCACCGCCGCACGGATCGAGGCGGCCTGATGCGTCTGTCCCCCGCCAGCGCCGAGGCTGAAACCCGCGCCTCCCGACGACTGCGTTAAGGTTCCGCTTCATCCTCTTCGCAGAAATATCCTGCGGGGGTCCGGGGGTGCAAAACCCCCGGCGGCCCGCCACCAAAGAGACGCTTTATGAAACACTTCCTCGATATCCATAAAACCGACGCCGCCGAATTGCGGGGCATGATCAACTCGGCCCACGCGATGAAGGCCGCACGCAACAACCGCCCCAAAGGCACGCCGGATGACGACCAGCCGCTTGCGGGCCGCATGGTGGCGCTGATCTTCGAAAAGCCCTCCACCCGCACCCGCGTGTCTTTCGATGTCGGTGTGCGCCAGATGGGCGGGCAGACCATGGTGCTGTCGGGCAAGGAAATGCAGCTCGGCCATGGCGAGACCATTGCCGACACCGCCCGCGTGCTGTCGCGTTACGTCGATCTGATCATGATCCGCACCTTCGAAGAGGCGACGCTGCTTGAAATGGCCGAGCACGCCACGGTTCCGGTGATCAACGGGCTGACCAACCGCACCCATCCCTGCCAGATCATGGCCGATGTGATGACCTACGAAGAACATCGCGGCCCGATCGCGGGCAAAAAGGTGGTCTGGGCGGGCGACGGCAACAATGTCGCCGCATCCTTTCTGCATGCGGCGGGGCAGTTCGGCTTTGACTTCACCTTCACGGGGCCGGAAACGCTGGACCCGGAACAGAAATTCGTCGATTTCGCCCGCTCCAAAGGCAGCACCGTTCTGATTGAACGCGATCCGGCCAAGGCCGTGCAGGGGGCCGATCTGGTGGTCACCGACACTTGGGTGTCGATGCACGATCCTGAATCAGCCAAGGAACGCCGCCACAACCAGTTGCGCGGCTATCAGGTGAACGAGGCGCTGATGGCCAAGGCCAAGCCCGACAGCCTGTTCATGCATTGCCTGCCCGCCCATCGCAACGACGAGGCCACCAGCGCCGTGATGGACGGCCCCCATTCGGTGATCTTTGACGAGGCCGAAAACCGCCTTCACGCGCAAAAGGCTGTGATGCGCTGGTGTTTGGGGGTTTGAGAGGGGGGGCAAAAACTTAACTCGCCCCTGATCCAATACTACCTCGGGCGGGGAAAGGCACTGCCTTTCCCCCTCCGGCAGGCGAACCCGTGCTGCAATACCGCATCACCTAGCGAAACATGGGCCAGCGCCTGCCCTGTCGGGCAAGAAGCCCCAGCCGCCAGAGGGCGGGCGCTGGCCGGTGGCTTTGGGCCACCGGCTTGTGAAAATCGTGGGCTTTCCGCGTGACCATCTGCGACTGCCTCGGTCATTGCCTGCGCCCCCCACTCCCCCCTTGCCTTGCACCTCAAAACGCGGCTTCCTGCGCTGACCCAACAGGCAGGATATCATGCACAGCCCCGTTCCCTTCTTCACCCACTCGCTGACTGCGCTTTCTTCCGTTCTGGACAAGGCCGAGGCCCATGCGACGGCCAAGAACATCAAGCCCGATGTCTTCCCGCAACTGCGCCTGATCGCTGACATGTTTCCGCTGTGGCGGCAGATCACCATCGCGACCGATCACGCCAAAGGTGCCTCGGCGCGGCTTGCGGGGCGTGAGGTGCCCAGCTTTGCCGATACCGAATCCACCATCCCCGAGTTGCAAGAGCGGATCACCAAGACGCTGGCCTTCATCGCCACCATCCCGCCCGAGGCCTATGCCGATGCCGAGGCGCGCATCATCACCGTCAAGGCCGGCCCACGCGAGCTGACCTTTCCGGCGATGCAATACTACCACAGCTTTGCGCTGCCGAATTTCTACTTCCACGCCACAACCGCCTATAACATCCTGCGCAGCAACGGGGTTTCGGTCGGCAAGGTCGATTTCCTTGGCGGCTAAGGGGCAGCTATGGCAACCGCACTTCTGGTGATCGACATGCAGATGGGGATGGCGCATCGGACGGCGCAGGGCCGCCCGCGCGCCAATCCGCAGGCGGAAAGCCATGTGGCAAACCTGTTGGCGCTGTTCCGTGCCAAGGGCCCGCCGGTGGTGCATGTGCTGCATGACGATCCCGATCCCGCCTCGCCCTTCCGGCGCGGGGCGGAAGGGGCCGAACCGATGCCCTGTGCGCAGCCGCAAGAGGGCGAGGCTGTGGTGTGGAAATCCACCTCGTCCGCCTTTGCGGGCACGGGGCTGGACGCGCTGCTGCGCCGCCGCGGCATTGACCGCCTTGTGCTGGTGGGGGCGGTTGCCGCCTTCTGCGTGACGTCGACCACGCGGGCGGGGTCTGATCTGGGGTTCCAGATCATCCTGCCCGGTGATGCGCTGATCGGCTTTGACATTCCCGCCCATGACGGCGGGCGGATTGATGCGGATACGGTGTTGCGCGTGACCCTATCCCTGCTGGGGGCAGATTTCGCGCAGCTTGTGAGCACCGATCAGGTTGCGGCAATGATCTAGGGCTGTGCTTTTCGCACCCCGTCAGCCGCCGCGACCCGCCCGGCCAATGCCGCAACCAGCACCAGCACCAGCGACAGCGCGGCATAGGTCCAGCGAAAGCCGATATGTTCCGCGACAAAGCCGATGCTGGAAGGGGCGACCAGAATGCCCGCATAGCCTACCATCGTCACAGTCGAAATTGCCGCCCCTGCCGCAAGCCCCTTATGGTTGCCCGCCGCCGAGAACAGGATCGGCACCATATTCGCCACACCAAGACCTGCCACACCAAAGCTGGCGATAGCCACAATATCATTCGGCGCAAGTGCGCCCCCCATCAGCCCCGCAGCCCCCACCAGCCCAGAAATCCGCAAGGTCCGCACCGCGCCAAACCGGTTTCGCACCCGATCTCCGGCAAAACGGACAATCGCCATCGCGCCTGCAAAGAAGGCAAAGGCCAGACCCGAGCGGAACAGATCCGAGCCAAGCTCCTGGCCAAGGTAGATCGCGGCCCAGTCCAGAACTGCCCCCTCCGGCACCATGGAAAACAAGGCCATAAAGCCCAGAATCCACAACGCGGCATCGCGGGGCAGGATATGCCCTTTCGGGGCAGGGGCCTTGTTTTCATTGGCGGCGTGGGCGGCATCCCTGATCAGGAACGGGATCGCCCCCAGCACAAGCGCCAAGGCGACCGCCGCCGCCAGCAAGGCTTGGGTGCCTGCACCGGAATGCGCGATGACATAGCTGCCCGCCGAGCCGCCGACAAAGCCGCCAAGGCTCCAGAACCCGTGGCTGGAGGACATGATCGCGCGGCCCAGACGGCGCTCTACCTCGACCGCATTGGCGTTCATCGCCACATCCATACAGCCGATCAGCGCGCCCATCAGCGCCATCGCAGGTGTCAGCAGCCACAGATTCGGCGCGAAAACCACCAGTGGCAGGGTCGGAATGGTGGCCAGAGCGAACAAGGACGCCACCTTGCGCGAACCGAAAGCCGCGATCAGCCGTCCGGCGAACAGCATCGCCCCCACCGCCCCCAGTCCCAGCGCAAGGATCAGCAAACCGAGTGCAGATTCGGTGATCTGATGGCGCGGCAGCAGCAGCGGGATCTGTGGCGCCCAAGCCCCCATCACAAAGCCGTTGGCCGTGAACATCGACGCAACCGCCCACCGCCCCCTCAGGGCCTCCCGTTCCCGTCCCGCCGTCATCCTTGCCCCCTTTGTTTGCGGTAACAGCTTTAGGCAGCCCGTCACCAAAGCGAAACCCCCAAGGCCCGCCCGCCGATGCACCTTTTGTTGCAACTGTTTCAAACCGCCGCCGGTCGCCCGCATCCGTCTGCCTTGATCGGGCCTTCAAATCATGGGTCTTGCGCTGCGAGGGCGGCAAGACGTCTCCAAAATGTCATCTTTCGCCGCAATGCGACCCAAAGATCGCCCGAAGCCTCCCTGACATTGTTTCCAAGGCGGAACCGAAAAGGGTCTTGGGCGATGGCAACGATCTATTCCGGCTTGGGCGGGCCGATGGGTTATGGAGAGGGCAGCTTTCGCGGCTCGCCCCTGACATCGGGCAATTACGATGACGGCTCGATCCGGGTGAATATCGGATCGGTGTTCGATGAGGGCGGCATCGATTTCTTCGGTGCGAAATACGAGTCGATCTATATCAACACCAACGGGCTGATCACCTTTGCCTCTGCCCAGACTTCTTACACACCCACCAGCCTTGCCGCGCTGAACTTTCCGGCGATTGCTGCCTTCTGGTCCGATGTGAACATCAGCTCTGGCTCTGCGACGGGGAACAATAATATCTACTGGGATCTTGATCCGGCCAATGACACGGTCACGATCACATGGCTGGCTGTAAGGCCCTACAGCGGGACGGGCAGCAATACGTTTCAGGTGCAACTGACCCATACCGGCGACGGCAATTTCGAGATCGAGTTTCTCTATCAGCAAATCCAGTGGACCAACGGCTTTAGCGGTGTGGCCCAGACCGGTTTTACCGATGGCGGCACGATCGATTATGTGCTGCCCGGCTCTGGCAACACGGCGGCGCTGCAGCAATACCCGACCACACCCCTTAGCCCCGGTGATCCGAATGGCATCTGGACGCAGCATTTCTGGAATGGCACTCCGGTTTGCTTTACCGAAGGCACTCTGATTTCGACACCCTCCGGCCCCTGTGCTGTTGAAAACCTGCGCGTCGGCGATCTGGTTGATACGCTGGACGACGGCCCGCAACCGCTGCGCTGGGTGGGCGGATGGCGGATGCTGGCGGCGGGGGACAGGCTGCCGATTTGTATCGACGTCGGTGCCTTGGGCAATCACCATGCGCTAAGGGTCTCGGGCCAGCATTTGCTGCTGGTCAGCGGTGCCGATTGCGAACTGCTGTTCGGAGAGCCAGAGGTGCTGGTTGCCGCCAAGGATTTGGTCGGGTTGTCGGGGATTACCGCCGATACAAAGCCCTGCTCCGTGGTGTATCACCATCTTTTGCTGGACCGGCATCAGGTGCTTTTGGCCAATGGCGCGGCTGCCGAAAGCCTGCACCCGGGGCCGATGGCTTTTGACAATCTGCCCGCGCCACTTTTGGCGCAGATGCAATCCAGCTTTCAGCCGGCAGAGTTGCAGCGCCTTGCGGCCCAACCTGCCGCCCGCCGTATCCTGCGCGGCAGCGAAGCCAAGGTCCTGCGCCATGCACGGCTTCGCAGGGCGGCGCGTCTGCGCGGGCCTGTCCTGCTCAACCTTGCGGCCTGATCAGGCACCAAACCGCCATTCGGTGATCTGCACCCGCGTTTCGCCTGCGGTCAGATCGATCGAGGGAAAGCCCGCTTGGTTCGGAGCATCCGGCCAGCCTTGGGTTTCGATGGCCACGCCCTCGAAGGCGCTGTGGCCGGGGCGCACAGCGTGGCGGCCATCGTAAACCTGCACGCCCGCTTCGGTGGTGGCGACTGTCATTTTAACGCCTGACGCACCCGTCAGCCATAAGACCTCCCGCAGCGGTTCGGGCGTGGTGCCAAGGCAATAGCAGTTGTCAAGATCGGGCTGGTGCGGAGCGATCACCTTGCCAGCACGGAAATCATGGTCACCCGCCGCCACCGGCAGGATCTGCCCCGTCGGGATGAAATCACTGTCGGTTGGCAGGTAGTGCGCTGCCGCGATCCGCAGGCGATGCCCCGCCCATCCTTCGGTGCCATCCAGATTCCAATAGCTGTGGTTGGCCGCGTTCCAGATCGTCGGCTTGTCACTGGTCACTGCCACTTCCATCCGCAGGGTCGCAGGGGCATGCAGGCTGAACCGCACCTCAACGCGGCGGTTGCCGGGAAACCCGCCCTCGCCATCGGCCAGATCAAGCGCCAGCACCGCCTGTGTCTCTGTCGCACTGACCAGATCCCAGACTTTCAGATGCGTGCCAGCCGCCCCCGAATGAAGGCAGTGTTGCCCGTTGAAGTTGGCCTCGAATCCGTGGATCACCCCCGCGACCGGTGCCTTCGCATCCGTCAGGCGGTTCACCACGGGCGCAATCAGCGATCCGTGATAGCGCATGTCGCCTTCGTAATCGGCCAACCGGTCCGAGCCTTGGGTCAGATCATACCCCACCCCCGCCAGCCGCACCGATTGCAGCACCGCGCCCCATGTCAGCACCGAAGCCGTCAGATCCCCCGCCCGCAATGTGATTTTCTGCACATCGCGCCCTGCAGCAGTTGTCCCGAAGGTCTCGATACCGGCCATGTCACTCTCCCTGTTCCACCGGGCAGAGTGACCATCCCCGCCCACAGGGTCAAGCGCTGTTCAGGCAGTCTGCAAGCGTTTGGGCCAACCCCCGCAGCAGCGTGGCATAGGCCGCCGGTCCGGCCTCGATGGTCGAGCCGACAGGATCAAGTGCGCCGCCCATCCGCGCCGTGCTGCCGCCCTGAACCTGTGTCAGCAGGGCCGGATCGTGCTGAGCCTCGGGGAACAGGCACACCACGCGCCCCCCTGCCACCTGCGCCTGCAATTCCTGCACATGCGCGGCGCCGGGGGCCGCTGCATCGCCTGCGGATAAAGCGCCCGCATAAGCCAGCCCGAAATGTGCGGTGAAATAGCCATAGGCATCATGTTGCGTGATGAAAGGGCGCGGCTTTGCACGGGCCAGACTGGCCGAGATTTCCCCATCCAGTGCCATGACCTGCGCCGCCGCCCGTGCCGCATTGCCCGCATAAACCGCCGCATGTTCAGGATCGCGCTGCGCCAGATCGGCGGCAATCACCTCCAACCAAGCAGCAGCGTTTTTCGGATCAAGCCAGGCATGCGGGTCCAGCCCGTCATGCACATGGGCGTCGTGATCGGCGTCGGATTCATTGGCATGGTCTGCCTCGTCATAGGACCGCAGCACCGGCGAGGCATCCAGCAGCGGCAGCGAGGCCGCCGCGCTGCCCTCAAGTGCGCGGTCCAGCCACGGCGTCAATTCACGCCCGACCCAGATCACCACATCGGCATAGGCGATGGATTGCATCTGGCTGGGACGCAGTTGGAAATCATGCTCGTCCGCGCCCTTTTCCAACAGCAGAACCGGCGCGCCCAGATCGCCCATCACATGCGACACCAGCGCATGCACCGGCGGAATATCCGTGACCACCGCAGGCACTTCGGCCATCAGGGGCAGGGGAAGTATCGCCAAGGGAAGGGATATGATATAACGCATCGGATGCCTCTTTCGCTGCGGGTCTGGATGGCATATGTATGTAATACTATAACAGGTCAAGAGGCGCCGATGGCCCAGATGCTCCATGATGATTGCCCCGGCTGTGCTGCGCCCGATCTGGCCTTTGCCCAGCACGACCACGCACATTGCGCCCATGATGCCCTTGCCCGCGCCGAGGCTTTGATCGCCGCGCGCGGCTTGCGTCTGACCCCCGTGCGCCGCCGCACGCTTGAGATATTGCTTGAGGCGCATCGGGCGATGGGGGCCTATGACATGCTGACCCGCCTTGCCGCCGAAGGCTTCGGTAATCAACCCCCCGTCGCCTATCGCGCGCTGGACTTCCTTGAAGAACAAGGGCTTGCCCATCGCATCCGGCGCCTGAACGCCTTCACCGCCTGCATGCACCCGGGCGAGGCCCATGCCCCCGCTTTTCTGATCTGCCGCGCCTGCGATACGGTGGCCGAAGCCCCTGCAACTCCCGTGCTGGCCGCCCTGACCAAAGCTGCCCGCCACAGCGGCTTTGTGATCGAACGCAGTAACATCGAGGCCTTGGGCCTCTGCCACACCTGCCAAGAGGCCGCCGCATGACCCTGCTGGCCGCGCAAAACCTGTCGGTCCGCTTTGGCGGGGCCGAGGTGCTGTCCGATGTATCGCTGACGGTGCATCCGGCTGAAATCGTGACGATTCTGGGTCCGAACGGATCGGGCAAATCTACCCTTCTGCGCGCGCTGCTGGGCATATTGCCATTGTCATCGGGGCAGGTGACGCGGGCGGCAGGTCTGCGCCTTGGCTATGTGCCGCAGAAACTGGCGATTGACCGGTCGATGCCGATGACGGTGCGGCGCTTTCTGTCGCTGCCCACCCGTGTCAGCAATGCCGAGGCGACGGCTGCCCTTGCTCGTGTCGGCCTGCCGGATGTCGAGGCGCGGCAGATGGCGGCCCTGTCGGGCGGGCAGTTCCAACGGGTGCTCTTGGCCCGCGCGCTGCTGTCCAAACCGCAACTGCTGATCCTTGACGAACCCACCCAAGGTCTCGACCAACCCGGAGAAGCCGCGTTTTACCGCCTGATCGAAGAGGTCCGCCGTGAAACCAAAGCAGCGATCCTGATGGTCAGCCATGACCTGCATGTCGTCATGGCCGCCAGTGACCGGGTGATCTGCCTGAACGGCCATATCTGCTGCGAAGGCACCCCGCGCGTGGTGTCGAATGCGCCGGAATACCGCGCGCTGTTCGGCCTTGGCACCCAAGGCGCGCTGGCACTTTACCAGCACCAGCATGATCATAGCCATGACCACGATCACGGCCACGGGCATGATCACGCCCATCCCCACAGCCATGACACAGACAGCCATACCCATGCTTGACGATTTCCTGATCCGCGCAGGCCTTGCAGGGCTTGGCCTTGCACTTGCCACCGGCCCTTTGGGCAGCTTTGTGATCTGGCGGCGCATGGCCTATTTCGGCGATGCCACCGCGCATGCGGCGATCCTTGGCGTGGCGCTTGCGCTGGCCCTGCACCTGCCCATTGCCGCAGGGACGCTGATCGTGGCCCTGACCATGGCGCTGACAGTTTCAACCCTTGCCGCAAAGGGCTGGGCGATGGACACCACGCTGGGCGTGCTGGCCCATTCGGCGCTGGCCTTCGGCCTTGTCGCCATCTCATACGTACCAAGTGTACGGGCCGATCTGTCCAGCTATCTCTTCGGCGATGTTCTGGCAGTGACCAAAGCCGACCTCGGGCTGATCTGGGGGGGGGGCGCACTGGTTGTCGCCCTGCTGGCATGGCGCTGGCAGGCGCTGCTGACCGCGACCCTGAACGAAGATCTGGCCCATGCCTCTGGCCTGAACCCCGACCGTGAGCGCCTTGCCCTGACACTGGCTCTGGCCGTCGTTGTCGCGGTCGCGCTCAAGGTCGTGGGGGCCTTGCTGATCGCCGCCATGCTGATCATCCCTGCCGCCGCCGCCCGTGGCATTGCCCGCACCCCTGAATCGATGGCCGCCATCGCCATTGGTATCGGTGCGGCCGCATCCCTGATCGGCCTGCAACTCTCGCTGTGGCAAGACACGCCGGCAGGCCCTTCCATTGTCTCCGCAGCCGCCATCATCTTTGCCCTCGCCGCGATCTTTGGCCGGATCAGAAATTCCTGAAAATCCTCTTTGCAAAAATATCCTCGGGGGGATCACATTCGCTTGTGAATGTGATCGGGGGGCAGACAGCCCCCCGAAAAATTTTTCGCCGAAAAATTTTGGCACCCATCCATCGGAAATGCCGCTTTTCGCACCTCATGTCGTTTTTGTCACTCATGTGTCGGCCCGCCCTGACCACTCCCCCGCCGTTGCGGCGCATAAGGGTGCAAAATTCCCTGTGGAGTCGCGCCTCATGAAAACCCATGTCAAAGCTCTGGTCGTCGGCGGTGGTGCCGTCGGTAATGGCATCGCCTATCACCTTGCCAAAGCAGGCTGGGATACGATGCTGGTGGAACGCGACGAGCTGACCTCCGGCTCGACCTGGCACGCCGCCGGCCTGCTGCCGCTCTTCAACATGAGCTTTGCGACCACCCACATCCACAAATACTCGGTCGATTTCTACAAATCGCTCGAGGCTGAAACCGGCCTGAACGCAGGCTTCGCGGTGGTGGGCAACCTGCGCATGGCCCAGCGTCAGGAACGCATGGACGAATACATGCTTTATTCCTCGGTCGCGGAAACGGCAGGGGTTTACCACGAATTCCTGACGCCAAAGGAAATGAAAGACCGCTGGCCGCTGCTGCGTACCGATGATCTGGTCGGCGCGCTTTATCACCCGCAGGATGGCTACATTAACCCCGCCGACGTGACCCAAGCGATGGCCAAGGGCGCGCGCCAGCATGGTGCCACGATCGAGCGCAAGATTCAGGTCGACGGCTATCGCTGGACCGGTTCGGAATGGATCGTCTCCTGCACCCGCATGGTGGACAAGGGCGGCAATCTTGTGGCGTCCGAAGAAAAGTTCGAAATCCATGCCGAGCATGTGGTGACGGCCACCGGCAACCATGCCCAACGCACCGCGCGCCTTTTGGGGATCAAGATTCCGGCGATTCCGGTGGAACACCAGTTCATCGTGACCGAACCCGATCCGATGCTGCAGGAATACCGCAAGAACAACCCCGAGCACCCTGTCCTGCGCGACGCCGATGCCAAGTGGTATGTCCGCGAAGAGCGCGGCGGCTGGATTCTGGGGCCTTACGAAAAGGGCGCTCCGGCACGCTTCGAATACAACGTCCCCGACAGCTTCCGCGCCGACCTGTTCCCGCTGGACCTTGAGCGGATCGAAGCCGAATACATGTCGATGATCCACCGCCTGCCGTCGTCGGAAGTGGTTGGCCTGAAGGACGATTTCAACGGCCCGATCTGCTACACGCCCGATGGCAACCCGCTGGTCGGCCCCGTTCCGGGCCTTCGGAACATGTGGATTGCCGAAGGCTTCTCCTTCGGGATCACCGCTGCGGGTGGCACCGGCTATTACCTTGCCCAGATGATGGTGAACGGCGAGGCCGAGATCGACATGGCGTCGCTTGACCCGCGTCGCTATGGCAACTGGATGACCACCGAATACGCGGCCCGCAAGAACGAAGAGTGCTATGATCACGTCTTCATCCTGCACCACCCCGATGAAGAACGCGAAGCCTGCCGCCCGCTGCGCACCGCCCCCGTCTATGATCGCCAGAAGGCGCTTGGCGCGCAGTTCGGTCAGGTGAACGGCTGGGAGCGCCCGATCTACTACGGCCCGCTGAATGCGCCCGAAGATTTCGACCACAATTCCCGCAGCTTCCGTCGCGGCGGCTGGTGGCAATATGCGGTCGACGAGGCCAAGGCCATCCGCGAAACCGCCGGTCTGATCGACGCCACCGCCTTTACCAAGCATGTCGTCAAAGGACCCGGTGCGACCGCCTTCCTTGACTGGTTCACCTGCAACGCGCTGCCGAAAGTGGGCCGGATCAACCTGACCTATGCGCTGACGCCGGCTGGCACCACCCGCACCGAGTATACCATCGTGCGGAATGGCGAGAATGACTACTATCTGGTGTCGGCAGGCGCGTGGACGGCCTATGACGCCGACTATCTGCGGAAATGTGCCGAGGATATGGCCCCGAAATTCGGCTATATCGAAATCCATGACGTCACCACCCAATGGGGCGTGTTCGCCATCGCAGGGCCGAACAGCCGCAAGATTCTGGCGGAACTGATCAAGGACGCCGATCCTGCAACCGCGCTGTCGAACAAGCGGTTCCCGTGGCTCTCGGCGCGGAAGATCGAGTTGGGCATGTGCCCTGTGAACGCGATCCGTGTGGCCTATACCGGTGAACTTGGCTGGGAACTGCACCACCCGATCGAGATGCAGCGTTACCTGTGGGATCAACTGCTGAAGGCAGGCGAGAAACATGGGATGAAACTGGTCGGCGCACGGGCGCAGAACTGGTTGCGGCAGGAGAAATCCTATCGGGCGTTCGGGAACGAGTTGGGCCGCGACGCGACCCCGCTGGAAGCCGCGCTGGACCGCTTTGTCGATCTGTCCAAGGATTTCCAGGGCAAGCAGGCGATGCTGGACGTGGGCATCCGCAGCAAATGCGTGACCCTGCTGATCGACGGGCCTGCGGATACCGATCCGTGGGGCAAGGAGGCGCTGGTTCTGAACGGCGAGAAGATCGGGCGTTTGACCTCGGGCGGCTATTCGGTGGCCTTTGGCAAGCAGATCGGGATGGGTTATGTGCGGCCCGATCTGGCGGTGACGGGACAGAAGCTTCAGGTTCGGATGAACCGCGAGCTTTGGGATTGTGTGATCACCGAGGATAGCCCGTTTGATCCGAGCAACGCCCGCATCCGCATCGACGGGTAAGGCGAGAATAGGAAAGGTCCCAACTCGGGACCTTTTTTATGTGTTCGGAATCAAGATCTTGACTGTGCGCGTTAACGAATTTTTAACGGTTGAACCAAAAAGGGCGGCCCTGTTGGGCCGCCCTTTTCTTGTCTGGGGCAGGGATCAGTTCTGGCCGAAATCGTCGGCCATCACCTTGCCGTCGCCGTTGCGGTCCATCATGGCGATCCAGTCGGGGGTTTTGGCCATGAATTCTTCGCGGGTCACAAAGCCGTCGCCATCAGCATCGTTGAAGCCGCGCTGCATTCCGCCTTCTTCGCCACCCATCTGGCCGCCCATGCCAATGCCGTGACCTTTGCCCTTGCCTTTACCCATGCCCTGACCCGCACCAGCGCCTTGGCCCATGCCAGCGCCCATTTCTTCCTGCATCTGGGCCTGATCGGTGGCGCGCATTTCATCGAACAGGGCGTATTCTTCGGCAGACAGCTTGCCGTCTTCGTCGGCGTCAAACGAGGTGAACACATCGCCGCGTTTGGTCGTGGCTTCTTCCAGCGTTACGACGCCATCGCCATCCTGATCCCAGTTCGAGATGAAATGGGCGCCGTGTCCGCTGCCTTGGGCAAAGGCAGTTGCGGTGGACAGCAGCAGGGCGGCGGTTGCAAGTGTCAGTCGGGTCATGGGTTTTCCTTACATTCCAATATTAATATATAATGATACGGCTGGGCTGTCCGGTTCCGTCGCAAGAATTTCAGGAAATTCACGCGACGGGATTTTCAGCACGGCATCACGCTGCGGGTGCGGTCATCTCGTCCCATGCGGCAAGGGCGTGGGCGGCATACATCAGGGCAGGGCCGCCGCCCATCTGGATGCACATCGCCATGACCGAGCTGAGGTCTTCGCGGGTGGCTCCGGCGCGGATCAGGGCCTCGACGTGGAAATTCACGCAAGGCTCGCAACGCTGGGTGATGGCGATGGCCAGCGCCACATATTCACGCTCTTTCACCGAGAGCGTGCCTTCTTCTTTCGCGGCTTTGGACAGTTGCGCGAAGCCAGCAGCGGTTTCGGGAATCAGCTTGTTCATCACCCGCAATTCGGCGCGCATCTCGGCGGTTTTGGCTTTGTAGCTCATCTGGACACTCCTTCTTTGGGGGGAGTGTGTCAGCGTAGACGGTGGGGTGCCTTGATCTGGATCATACAAATTCAAATAACTGAATATGATTAGCGCCGCGCCACCAGCATCAGATTATTGGCGGGCATCGGCTGGGCGGTGGTGGTCAACCCGTAGGAGGCAAGGCGGGCGGTGACGCTGGCCAAGTCCTTGTAGCCTATGGCCGGATCTTGGGCCTGAAGGCTGGCATGAAAGGCAGCGTCACCGTCCGAGGTTGCAAGGCCATCGCGCAGGAAGGGACCGTAGATCAGCAGCACGCCGGATGGGGACAGGGCGCGGGCGGCCTGATCGAGCAGGGTTTCCACAGCGGGGGCAGGGATCAGGTGCAGCAGGTTCACGATCAGGATGGCGTCTTGGTTCGGCCAGTCGGCGGACCAGTCGGGGCGGGTGGCATCCAGCACCACGGGCGCGCGCAGGTTCGGGCCAGCGGTGGCGCGCCATGCGGTGATCGAGGCCAGATTGTCGGGGTTCACGTCTGTTGGCTGCCAGTCGATCTGCGGCAGGGCTGCGGAAAATTCGGCAGCGTGCTGGCCCGTTCCTGCGGCGATTTCCAGCAGACGGCCCTGCGGCGGAAGCTCGGTCCGCAGCATGGCCAAGATCGGCGCGGCATTGCGCGCAGCAGAGGGTGCGTGGCGGCGGCCATCGGGGGAGGTTTCGGCCCCGCTATCGGGCAGGCGGAGAGTCATCCGAAGCGGGCCGGTGACAGGGCTGCGATCAGATCGGCGGACAGCGCGGGGGCGGTGCCTGTCAGCAGATCGGCGGCAAGCTGGCTGGCCCCCGGCGCGGATTGAAAGCCGTAACCGCCTTGGCCTGCCAGCCAGAAGAAGGAGGGATCGCGGGCGTCGCGGCCAATCACCAGCACGCGGTCGGGCGAAAAGGTGCGAAGGCCGGCCCAGTTGGAAATCAGGCGTGTGACGGGTTCGGTCACCATTTCCTCATAGCGGGACAGGCCTTCGGCCAGCACCATATCGTCGGCCCAAGCGTCATGCGGGGCCATCGGGTGTTCCTCGGCGGGCGATACGATCAGCGCGCCTGCGTCGGGTTTGGCATACCATGTCTCGCCACAGCCGAACATCATCGGCCAGCCCGAAACATCATGGCCGCCGGGGGCGGGGATGCGGGCCATCGAGCGGCGGTTGGGCTGGAAGCCAAGCGGTTTGATGCCCGCCAAGGCTGCGACCTCATCAACCCAAGCGCCTGCCGCGTTGATCAGGGTGGCGGCGGTATAGCTGCCGGTGGCGGTGGTGACGCGCCAGCCTGCGCCATCCTTGGCAATGGTGGTGACGCGGGCATTGGTCAGGATTTGCGCGCCGTGGCTGCGGGCGGTTTTGGCGAAGCCTTGCAGCAGAAGATCGGTGTCGATGTCCCATGCGTGGGTGGCATGGGCGGCGTGAGTGACAATGGCGGGGTTCAGGATCGGCACGATGGCGCGGGCCTCGTCCATGCTGATGCGGTCCAGATGCATGGTGGCGATGTCATGGGCAAAGGCGTCGGCCTGATCGGCGCGGCCAAGGATCATCAGCCCGCGCGGGGTCAACATGTCCTTGATGCTGCGGAAATAATCCCCCGAGGCCAGCGACAGCTCCACCACCGCAGGCAGGCCATAGCGCGGCTCATAGAGCGCGGCAGAGCGGCCCGAGGCGTGGTGGGCAAGGTTGGCTTCCGCCTCCAGCACGATCACGCGGCCATGCGGGGCCAGACGCGCTGCGGCAGAAACTCCGGCGATCCCGCCCCCGATGATCAGAAACTCCGCGTCCATGTCAGCTCCCAGATTTGGCCCCTTGGTTTGGCGCAACTATCGGTGGCAGGGCGGCGGGATGCAACGGGGAGGCACGGGCAAACTGCCGGATTTACACCGAAAAAGGCCCGCACATTGGCGGGCCTTTCCGGTCATTGTGTCAGGTGCTTATGGCGGCCAGATTACTGGGGAATCTCGCCTTCGATGCCTTCGACGTAGAAGTTCAGGCCTGCAAGGGTGCCATCATCCGCCACTTCGCCATCCGCCAGCCAGACCGAGCCGTCCTGCTTGTTCAGCGGGCCGGTGAAGGGGTGATACGAGCCGTCGCCGATCGAGGTGGCCAGCGCTTCGGCCTCGGCCTTGACCTCGGCGGGAACGGCGTCGGTGATCTCGCCGATCAGCACTTCGCCACCGCCGATGCCGGCCCATGTGTCTTTCTGCGCATAGGTGCCGTCCAGCAGCGCGCCGACACGTTCGACGTAATACGGACCCCAGTTGTCGATGATCGCCGACACGCGCGGGCTGGGCTTATATTCGGCCATATCGGACGCCTGACCAAAGCCGATCACGCCGGGGGTCTTGGCGGCCTCGGCCAGCGGTGCGGTGGAGTCGGTGTGCTGCAGGATCACGTCCACGCCCTGTTCGATCAGCGCCTTGGCGGCATCGGCCTCTTTGGCGGGATCAAACCAGGTATAGGCCCAGACCACCGACATGGTGACATCGGGGTTCACCTTTTTGGCGTGGATGAACGAGGCGTTGATGCCCTGAATCACCTCGGGGATCGGGAACGACCCGATATAGCCGATCTTGTTCGATTTGGTCATGCGGCCTGCGATGGTGCCGGTGACGGCGCGGCCTTCGTAGAAGCGGGCGTTGTAGGTGGAAACGTTGGCAGAATCGCGCTTATACCCCGTGGCATGTTCGAACATGATGTCGGGGAACTTGGCGGCCACGGCATTGGTGGCATCCATATAGCCGAAGGACGTGGTGAAGATGATCTTGCAGCCCGACAGCGCCATCTGGGTCAGCACACGTTCCGCATCCGCGCCCTCTGGCACGTTTTCCTGATAGGCGGTTTCCACCTTGTCGCCGAAGGCTTTCTCGACGTCCAGACGGCCCTGGTCATGCTGGAAAGTCCAGCCGCCGTCGCCGATCGGGCCGACGTAAACAAAGCAGGCTTTCAGCTTGTCCTGCGCAGCGGCGGCACTGGCAAAGGCCAGCACGGCGGCGGTGGCCAGAAGGGTTTTTCTAAGCATAGGTCGTCTCCCGTTGGTTGGGGCTGTTGCCGCCCCGGTTGATATTGGCCTCTTAGCGCGAGGCATGAAAATTTTGGCCCAAAGCCGCAGGTGCGTTCAGCGCGCGGCCCTTGCCAGAGGACATGATAACCAGCACCACGATGGTTATCAGATATGGCGACATCGACAAGTATTCGACCGGAATCGACGACCCTGCCGCCTGCAGATTAAGCTGCAATACGGTGATGCCGCCGAAAAGATAGGCGCCGACCAGCACGCGCCACGGTTTCCAGCTTGCAAAGACCACTATGGCCAGCGCGATCCAGCCCGCGCCTGCGGTGATGCCGTCGGTCCATTGCGGCACGCGCACAAGGCTGATGTAGGCCCCACCCATTCCCGCCATCGCCCCGCCAAACAGGATTGCCAAAAGGCGGATGCGCTGCACCTTGTAGCCAAGGGCGTGGGCGGCCTCGTGGTTTTCGCCGACGGCGCGCAGGATCAGGCCAAGGCGGGCCTTTTTCAGCACCCAAGCCACGGCGGCAATCAGCAGGATTGAGAAATACACCACCCAATCGTGCTGAAACAGGACCACGCCAAGACCGGGAATATCGGCAAGGGGACCGAACGGCACCTCGGGGGTCAGCGGCGGCTTGATGCCGACATAGGATTGTCCGATCAGGCTGGACAGGCCAAGCCCGAACAGGGTCAGCGCAAGGCCGGTGGCCACCTGATTGGCCAGCAGGCTTTGGGTCAGAAACGCAAAGATCAGGCTTAGGGCCGCGCCACCCGCCGCCCCGCCGACAAAGCCCAGATAGGGATTGCTGGTCTCGACTGCGGTCACAAAGCCGCAGATCGCCCCCATGATCATCATGCCTTCGACGCCCAGATTGAGAACGCCCGCCTTTTCGACCACCAACTCGCCAATTGCGGCCAGAATGATCGGCACCGAGGCCACCATCAAAGACGCCACCAGAACAAAGGGGTTGATTGATCCGAAATCCATCATTTCACTCCGGTAAACAGGCGAAAGCGGTAGTTGGTCAGCAAATCCACGGCGAGAAGGAAGAACAAAAGCATGCCCTGAAAGGCCTGAATGGCCGCCGAGGGCAGGCCCAGCATGAATTGCGCCAACTCGCCACCGATATAGGTCAGCGCCATCAACAGGCCCGCCAGCAGGATGCCCACGGGGTTCAGGCGGCCAAGGAAGGCCACGATGATGGCGGTAAAGCCGTAGCCCACGTTGAAATCGATGCTGATCTGGCCTGCGGGTCCAGAGACTTCGAACAACCCCGCCAGTCCCGCCAGCGCGCCGGAAATGCCCATGCAGAGCAGCACCAGTGCGGTGGGGCTGACGCCGTGGAACCGCGCGGCGCGGGGGGCTTGGCCTGCCAGCTTGATCTGGAAGCCAAGGATATGGCGTTGCAGCAGGATATAGGCGGCAATCACCGCGACAAAGGCCGCGACCACGCCCCAATGCATGCCGGTGCCTGCGATCAGTTCGGGGTTTGACGCTGCCGGATATTGCGACAGGTTGCGGCTGCCCGGAAAGCCGGACCCTTCGGGGTTTCGCAGCAATCCCAAGGACATCGAGGCCAGAATATTCTGCGCGATATAGACCATCAGCAAGGAGACAAGGATTTCATTGGTGTTGAAATGTGTCTTGAGCAGCGCAGGGATCATCGCCCAAAGCCAGCCCCCGAACGCCCCCGCGATCACCATCAGCGGAAAGATATACCACGCCTCAAGGGGGTAGAACGCCAGCCCCGCGCCCGCGCCAAAGATGGCCCCCATGATATACTGGCCTTCGGCGCCGATGTTCCAGATGCCGGCGCGGAACCCCAGCGACAGCCCCACCGCGATCAGGATCAGCGGCCCCGCCTTGACCAGAAGCTGCGGGCGGGAATAGGCGGCGAAATCGGGGTTGAACAGCGGGTCCCAGAAGATGGTGCGGATCGCCTCGACAGGGTTCTTGCCAAGGATGGCAAACATGATCCCCCCCGCGATCATGGTCAGCACCACCGCCACGATGGGGGTGGCAATCTGCCAGAACTTCGACGGGGTGGGTCTTTTTTCCAGCCGGATCATCGTCTTGTCACCTTTCCGGCTTTCATCTTGGTTAAAATACTCTCGGGGGGTGAGGCCGCAGGCCGAGGGGGGCAGACAGCCCCCTGCTGTGCGTCAGGATACATGATGCACCTCCTCCATCCCATGCGCTCCGCCCATCATCAACCCGATCTGGTCCATCGTCAGCCCTTGCACGGGGCGCGGCGGGGTAAGGCGGCCTTCGTTCAGAACGGCGAAATTGTCGGATATTTCCAGCAGCTCATCCAGATCCTGACTGATCACCACCACCGCAGCGCCTTCGCTGGCACGGTCCAGAATGGCTTGGCGGATGGCGGCAGCGGCGGCGGCATCGACGCCCCATGTCGGCTGGTTGATCACGATGACATCGGGCGATTGGCTTAGTTCCCGCCCGATCACGAATTTCTGCAGGTTCCCCCCCGACAGCGCGCGGGCGGCGACATGGGAACCGGGGGTGCGGACATCATAGGCCTTGATCACCCGATCCGCAAATTCGCGCGCGGCGGCCCAGTCGATAAAGCCGCGATTTGTCAGCCCCTTGCGGATCGCACCGGTCAGAAAGGCGTTTTCCACCAGTGACATATCGGGGGCAGCGGCATGGCCAAGGCGGTCTTCGGGGGCTGCGACAAAGCCGATGCGGCGGCGGTCGTTCGGGCCAAGCCTGCCCACCCCGACGCCGGTGGCCTTGACCATGCCTTCGTCAGATTTGATCTCGCCCGACAGCGCCAGCAGCAATTCGTCCTGCCCGTTGCCCGCCACGCCCGCGATGCCCAAGACCTCGCCGCGCGCGACGGCAAAGCTGATGCCTTTCAGCGAGGTGCCGAAGGGGATGGGCGAGTTTACCGTCAGATTGGCGGCCTCAAGCGCGGGATGGGTCTGCGGCCATTCGGTTTTGGCGCCTTTTTCCGGCGGGGTCAGCACGGCGCCGACCATCATCTCGGCCATCTCGCGGGCGGTGCGGTCGCGGGGGGTGCAGGTGCCAACCACGCGGCCCCGGCGCAGGATCGTCGCCTCGTCACAGAGGGCGCGGATTTCTTCCAGCTTGTGGCTGATATACAGGATCGCGGTGCCTTCGGCCGACAGTTGCCGCAGGGTGCGGAACAGGATTTCCACCTCTTGCGGCGTCAGAACCGAGGTGGGTTCGTCCATGATCAGCAGTTTCGGGTCCTGCAACAGGCAGCGGATGATCTCGACCCGCTGGCGTTCGCCCGCTGACAGATCGCCGACCATGCGGCTGGGGTCCAAGGGCAGGCCATAGGCATCCGACACTGCCCTGATCTTCGCCGCCAACGCGCCCATCGGGGGCGGATTTTCCATGCCAAGGGCGACGTTTTCAGCGACGTTCAGCGCCTCGAACAGGGAAAAATGCTGGAACACCATCGCCACGCCGCTGGCCCGCGCGACGCGGGGTTCGGGCGGCGCATAGGCGGCCCCGCGCCATGTCATACGGCCCTGATCGGGTTTGACCAAGCCATAGATCATCTTGACCAGCGTAGACTTGCCCGCGCCATTTTCTCCAAGCAAAGCATGCACTTCGCCCTGCCTGATCTGGAAGGATACGTCAGCATTGGCCACCACGCCGGGATAGCCCTTGGTCACGCCCTCGACCGACAGAAGCACCGGTTTTTCCGCACTCATCCCGCGATCTCCTGTGTCATGGCGTGGCTTTGGGGCGATAGGAACGACAGCGCGACGCCAATGGCAATAGCTTGCGGGTGTTTGCCCAAGGACGGATCGCCGATCGGGCATTGGATGCGGGCGATGGCGGGGGCGCTATGGCCAAGGGCGGCAAGGCGGCTGCGAAACCGCGCCCATTTGGTGGCCGATCCGATCAGGCCCGCACGGGCAAAGCCGTGGCGCAGCAACCCGTCGCAGAGCGCAAGGTCAAGCGCGTGGGAATAGGTCAGCACCAGATGCTCGGCGTCTTGGGGGGCCAAGGCGATGGCGCGGGTGGGGTCGGCCACGGGCAGGGCGCGCACGGTGTCGGGGATGGTGGCGGGAAAGCGGTCTTGCGCCACGTCGATCCATGTTATCGCCAGATCGGGCAGGGGGGCCATTACGCCGACCAACGCACGGCCGACATGGCCCGCGCCCCAGATCCACAGATGGCGGGTGGGGCGGGCGACGGGTTCGATCATCCAGCCTTGCAGCAGATGCGGGGCGGGCAGGTGGCCCATGCCCCGTGCGGTGGCCAGCAGGCGCTTGACTGCCAGCGGCATGGCTTGGGCGGTGGTGGGGCGGCTTTCGACGGGGCGGGCGATGACGGTTTCACCCGTCGCGGGCAGGGTGGCTGCGGTGTAAACCTCGGTCAGCAGGGTCACGGCCCCGCCGCAGCACTGGCCAAGGTTCGGCCCCAGCGCCTGACGGTCCAGCCTTGTGCCGCCTGTTGCCAGCAGATCGCGGGCGCGCCCCATCGCCAGCCATTCCAGCGCGCCGCCGCCGATGGTGCCGGATTGGCCGCCCTGCCAGACCAACATTGCGGCCCCGACTTCGCGCGGGGATGAGCCGTCAAAGCCTGCGATCACGATGCGGGCGACGCGGGTGTGGGCAGTGACGGCGGCGCGCAATTCCACCAGATCAAACATGGCGCACCCGTGCGATGGCATCCAGCACGCGTTCTGGCGTGGCGGGGGCGTCCAGTGCGGGGTAGATGGTGCCATCGCCGCAGGCGGCCACGGCATCCGACAGGGCGTAAAGCGCGGAAATTCCCAGCATGAAGGGCGGCTCGCCTACGGCTTTGGACTTGCCCACGGTGTCTTCGCGGTTGGGCTTGCCCCAGAGCGCCACGTTAAAGATGCGGGGGCGATCCGAGCAGGCGGGGATTTTATAGGTGCTGGGGGCGTGGGTTTTCAGATCGCCCTTGGCATCCCAGACCAGTTCCTCGGTGGTCAGCCAACCCGCGCCCTGCACATAGGCGCCTTCGACTTGTCCGATGTCCAAGGCGGGGTTCAGGCTGCTGCCGGTGTCGTGCAGAAGATCGGCGCGCAGGATGCGGTTTTCGCCGGTCAGGGTGTCGATCACCACTTCGGTCACCGCCGCGCCATAGGCGAAATACAGGAAGGGCCGCCCAGTGCCGCGCATCCGGTCCCAGATGATCTTGGGGGTGGCATAAAATCCGGTGGACGACAGCGAGACCCGCGCCTGATAGGCCCAGTTCGCGACTTGGGCAAAGCCGTAAACCTCGCCGCCCACGCGCACTTCGCCCTTGGTAAAGCGCACGGATGCGGGGGGGACGCCATGCTTGTCGGCGATGAAAGCCGCCATGCGGGCGCGGATGGTTTCGGCGGCGGCGCGGGCGGCCATGCCGTTCAGATCGGTGCCGGAACTCGCGGCGGTGGCCGATGTGTTCGGCACTTTGGCGGTATCGGTGGCGGTGATTTTCACGACGGAAGGATCGACGCCGAACACGCCTGCTGTCACCTGTGCGACCTTCTGGAACAGGCCTTGGCCCATTTCCGTGCCGCCGTGGTTCAGGTGGATCGAGCCGTCCTGATAGACATGCACCAAGGCCCCCGCTTGATTCAGGAAGGTCAGCGTAAAGGAAATCCCGAACTTCACCGGCGTCAGCGCAATCCCGCGTTTCAGGATCGGGCTGGTGCGGTTCCAGTCGGCAATCTCGGCCCGTCGCGCGGCGTAGCTCGATGTGCGCTCCAGTTCCGACACAAGGGCATCACCGATAAAATCCTCGACCGGCATATGATAGGGCGTGGTCTGCGGCATCATCTTGGCAGAAATACTCCCGCCGGAGGCATCCGCCCTGTCCGCATAGAAATTCGCCCGCCGGACCGCGACCGGATCGCGCCCTACGGCAAAGGCCGCGTGGTCCATCACCCGTTCGATCCCGATCATCCCTTGCGGGCCGCCGAAACCGCGATAGGCGGTCGCGCTTTGGGTGTTGGTTTTCAGGCGGTGGCTTTCGATGCGGATATGCGGCAGGTGATAGCAGTTGTCGGCATGCAGCATGGCGCGGTCGGCCACGGGCAGGGACAGATCCTGCGCCCAGCCGCAGCGGAACAGGTGGGTGAATTCAAGGCCCAGCACGCGGCCTTGGTCGTCGATCCCGGCGCGGTAGGTGATGCGGCAATCGTGGCGTTTGCCGGTGATCATCATGTCGTCGTCGCGGTCATAGCGCATCTTGCAGGGCCGCCCCGTGGCGCGGGCGGCGATGGCGCAGGCGATGGCAAGGGCGTTGCCTTGGGATTCCTTGCCGCCGAAACCGCCACCCATCCGGCGCACCTCGACCCTGACCGCGTTCATCGGCAGGTGCAGGGCATGGGCGACCTTGTGCTGGATTTCGGTCGGGTGCTGGGTTGAGGAATGGATCAGCATATCCCCGCCCTCTTGCGGCAGGGCGGCTGCGATCTGGCCTTCCAGATAGAAATGCTCCTGCCCGCCGACATCGAAGCTGCCTTCGATCACGCGGGGGGCTGATGCGATGGCCGTGGCGGCATCGCCTTTGGCCCAAGTGATCGGGCCGGATTCAAAGCGGCTGTTGGCGGCAAGGGCATCGTCGATGGTCAGGAGGGCGGGGCGGGGGGCATAGGTGATGCGCCCCAGACGCGCGGCGCGGCGGGCGGCGAGGTGCGACTCTGCGATGACCAGAAACACCGGTTGGCCGATGTAATGCACGGTGCCGGTGGACAGCAGGGGTTCGTCATGGGCTGAGGGGCTGCAATCGGGCATCTCGGGCAGGTCTGGCGCCGCGATCACCGCGATGACGCCTTCGGCGGCGCGGACCGCTGCAAGGTCAAGTCCGGTGATCTCGCCATGCGCGCAGGTCGAAAGGCCAAAGGCCAGATGCAGGGTGTTGGCGGGCAGGGGGATGTCATCGACATAGCGGGCCTGACCCGTGACATGCAGGGGGGCCGCGTCGTGGGGCAGGGGTTTGCCAAGGCTCATGCGCCCAACTCCAGCAGGTTGACGGGGGTGGGTGCAATGTCGAGGACGCAGCGGGTCAGCAGGTAAGCGGCAGGGGCGCGGCGGAGTGGCAGGGGTTGGTCATTGGGTGCGCAGGCGGCGCGTGGGGCGGGTGCTGGGGATTGCACGAAGAGGGCGGTTTTGTGGGGCAGGGCGGGGGCGATGTTCATGCGTCCAGCTCCAGCACATTGACCGGCGCGCCGGAAAGGTCGTGGACGTAGCGCGTCAGCAGGTTCTGTGCGGTGGTCAGGCGGTAGGCGGCAGAGGCGCGCATGTCGGACAGGGGTTGGAAATCGCTGGCAAAGGCGGCGCGGGCCGTGGCGAGTGTTTCGGGCGTCAGGGGTTGGCCCAGAAGCGCCGTTTCGACCGCGCGGGCGCGTTTGGGGATGCCTGCCATGCCGCCAAAGGCGATGCGGGCGGCGGTGACGCGGCCTGCGTCAAGGGTGATGTTGAAGCAGCCGCAGACGGCGGAAATATCTTGGTCAAACCGCTTGGTGATCTTGTAGCAGCGCAGGGCGGGGGCTTGGGCGGGGATCGAGATGCCGGCAACAAACTCGCCCGGCTGGCGGTCTTGTTTGCGGTAATCGAGGAAGAAATCCTCAAGCGGAATTGCGCGCAGGGTATCGCCGCGCCGCAGGTGCAGCGTGGCCCCCAGCGAGATCAGCGCGGGCGGCCCGTCGCCGATGGGCGAGCCGTTGGCGATATTGCCGCCGATGGTGGCGGCGTTGCGCACCTGTTCCGAGGCATAGCGGCGCAGCAGTTCCGCAAAGGACGGGTGATGCGGGGCGATGGCCTCGCGCAGGGCTGCGATGGTGACGCCTGCGCCGATATGGAGCTGCCCGCCCGCGCGCTCGATCTGTTGCAGATCGGTGATGCCGCCAAGGAAAACCGGCTTGGGAAGATCACGCAATTGTTTGGTGACCCAGAGGCCGACATCGGTGGCCCCTGCGATCAGGGTGGCATCGGGGTTTTGCAGATACCAGTCGGCGAGGTCATCGCTGGTGGTCGGGCGCAGGGCAGAAAAATTCTTCTGCGAAGAATTTTGGGGGGCTGTCTGCCCCCCTCGGCCTGCGGCCTCACCCCCCGAGGATATTTGGGCAAAGGGGATTTCGGAATCGGTGGTCATCCAAGCGGGGACGGGGGCGGATTCGGCGGCGGTCGCGGCGCGGATGATCGGGGCGTAGCCGGTGCAGCGGCAGAGGTTTCCGGCAAGGGTGGTGTCGTGGTCGGTGCGCCCGTTGGCGTGGTTGGTGGCCATCGAGACGATGAAGCCGGGAGTGCAAAAGCCGCATTGGCTGCCGTGATGGGTGATCATTTCGGATTGGACTGGGTGGAGTTCGCCCTGCGGGCCTGCGATGCCTTCGACGGTGCGGACGGATTTTCCGTGCAGTTGTGGCAGAAAGAGGATGCAGGCGTTCAGCGCCTTTGGCCCGTTTGCATCGGTGACCATGACGGTGCAGGCGCCGCAATCGCCTTCGTTGCAGCCCTCTTTGGTGCCGCACAGCCCTGCGGTTTCGCGCAGATAATCGAGAAGCGTCCGCGTTGGCGGTTGATCCGACAGGCGCAGGGGCGTTCCGTTCAAGAGAAACGCGATCTCGGTCATGGTCAATCCTGCCGCGGTCTCCCCGTTCCTGGCCATCTGCGCGCCCGCCCGATGCGGCGGAAAGCGGGTCGCGCGACCTTTGGGCTTTGCCCCTTGTTGTTGGGGCTATTGAAGCCTGCACGGGGATGATCTGGCAAGCATTACCTTTCGGGAAATTCTGGAAGCAGTTTCGGGATTTGCCGTGCAATCGGGCGCTCTTTCGCAGGACGCGCCGCTTCGATAGGCTAAGGGGATGTCAGCACCCCGATTCATCCATCTGCGCGTCCATACCGAACATTCGCTTCTTGAGGGGGCGGTGCCTGTGAAGGCGCTGTGCAAGCTGTGCGCCAAGCTTGAGATGCCTGCGGTGGCGGTGACCGATACCAACAACATGTTCGCCGCGCTGGAGTTTTCGGTGACGGCCAAGGACAACGGGGTGCAGCCGATCGTGGGCTGTCAGGTCTCGGTGGCGTTCGATCCGGCGGCGGTGGGGGAAAAGCCGCGTGCACCTGCGCCTGTGGTTCTGCTGGCGCAGAACGAGGCGGGGTACATGAACCTGATGAAGCTGAACTCTTGTCTTTATATCGACAAGGGCGGGGCTTTGCCGCAGGTGACGGTGGCCGAGTTGGAGCAGTATTCGGGCGGGCTGATCTGCCTGACCGGCGGGGCCGAGGGGCCTTTGGGGCGGCTGGTGCAGGGCGGGCAGGTGCCGAAGGCGCGCGTCTTGGCCGAGCGGTTGGCTGCGGCATTTGCGGGGCGGCTTTATGTGGAGTTGCAGCGCCATCCCGGTGAGGGCGGGCGGTTGCCGGATGGCGAGGCCGCGACGGAACGCTGGTTTCTGGAGACGGCCTATGAGTTGGGGCTGCCCATCGTGGCAACCAATGATGTCTATTTCCCGAAAACCGACATGTACGAGGCGCATGATGCGCTGATCTGCATTGCGGAAGGGGCCTATGTCGATCAGCAGCAGCCGCGCCGCCGGCTGACTCCGCAGCATTATTTCAAGACCGAGGCCGAGATGGCCACCCTGTTCGCCGATCTGCCCGAGGCGTTGGAGAACACGGTGGAAATCGCGCGGCGTTGTGCCTTTGCGGCCTATAAACGCAAGCCGATCCTGCCGACCTTTGCCGAGGACGAGGTCAGCGAATTGCGGCGGCAGGCGAATGAGGGTTTGCAGGCGCGTTTGGCGATCATCCCGCATGCGGTCAGCCCCGAGGAGTATCAGGCGCGGCTGGATTTCGAGTTGGGGATCATCGAGAAGATGGGCTTCCCCGGTTACTTCCTGATCGTGGCCGATTTCATCAAATGGGCCAAGGATCACGGGATTCCGGTGGGGCCGGGGCGGGGGTCGGGCGCGGGGTCTCTGGTGGCCTATGCGCTGACGATCACCGATCTTGATCCCTTGCGCTATGCGCTGCTGTTCGAACGGTTCCTGAACCCTGAACGGGTGTCGATGCCCGACTTTGACATCGACTTCTGCATGGATCGCCGCGAGGAAGTGATCCAGTATGTCCAGCAGAAATACGGTCGCGACAAGGTGGGGCAGATCATCACCTTTGGCGCGCTGTTGTCCAAAGCGGCGGTGCGCGACGTGGGGCGCGTGTTGCAGATGTCTTACGGGCAGGTGGACCGGCTGTCGAAGATGATCCCGGTTGAGGGGGTGAAACCTGTCAGCATCACCAAGGCGCTGGCAGATGAACCCCGTCTGCGCGAGGCGGCGAAGGAAGAGGTGGTCGCGCGGCTGCTGAATTACGGCGCGCAGATCGAGGGGCTGTATCGTAACGCTTCGACTCACGCCGCGGGGGTGGTGATTGGCGACCGTCCGTTGGACGAGTTGGTGCCGCTTTATCAAGACCCGCGCTCGGACATGCCAGCCACCCAGTTCAACATGAAATGGGTCGAGGCGGCGGGGCTGGTGAAGTTCGACTTTCTGGGGCTGAAAACCCTGACGGTGATCCAGAACGCGCTGGACCTGTTAAAGCTGCGCGGGGTGGATATCGATATCTCGCTGATCCCGCTGGATGACAAACCGTCCTATGACCTTTACGCGGCGGCCAAGACAGTTGCGGTGTTTCAGGTGGAATCCAGCGGCATGATGGATGCGCTGCGGCGCATGAAGCCGACCTGTATCGAGGATATCGTGGCACTGGTGGCGCTGTATCGTCCCGGCCCGATGGAGAATATCCCGACCTATTGCGAGGTGAAGAACGGGCTGAAGGATCTGGAGTCGATCCATCCGACCATCGATCATATCCTTGCCGAGACGCAGGGGATTATCGTTTACCAAGAGCAGGTTATGCAGATTGCTCAGGTGATGGCGGGGTATAGCCTTGGCGGGGCCGACCTGTTGCGCCGCGCGATGGGTAAGAAGATCGCCGAGGAGATGGCCAAGGAACGGCCCAAGTTCGTGGAAGGTGCCAAAAAGACCCATAACGTGCCGGAGAAGAAAGCGGGTGAAGTCTTTGACCTGTTGGAGAAATTCGCCAACTACGGCTTTAACAAATCCCACGCGGCGGCCTATGCGGTGGTGTCCTATCAGACCGCCTATCTGAAGGCGAATTACCCCGTCGAATTCATGGCGGCGGTTATGAACTGCGATATTCACCTGACCGACAAGCTGGCAGTGTATAAGCGCGAGGTTGACAAGCTGGGCATCAAGACGGTGGCCCCTTGTGTGAACGCCAGCCTTGCCACCTTTACCGTGCGTGAGGGGCAGGTGATCTATGGGCTTGGTGCGCTGAAAGGGGTCGGCGCGGATGCGATGCAGTTGATCGTCAACGCGCGGCGGTCTGAACAGGGCGGCGAAAAGCCCTTTGCCACCCTGTTCGATGTCGCCCGCCGTGTTGATCTGAAACGGGTGGGCAAGCGCCCGCTGGAGATGCTGGCGCGGGCGGGGGCGTTCGACCAGTTGGACCCGAACCGCGCGCGGGTGTTTGAGGCGCTGGATGGGCTGGTCGCCTATTCCGCCGCGATCCATGAGGCGAAATCCTCGAACCAAGTCAGCCTGTTCGGCGAGGCGGGGGCGGATATTCCCGAACCGCGCCTGCCCTTCCGCGATGACTGGCAACCGGTGGAACGGCTGACGCAGGAACATCTGGCCATCGGGTTCTACCTGTCGGGTCACCCGCTGGATGACTACATGACCGCGCTGAAACGCAAGGACGTCAAGACCCTGACCGAAGTGACGGCACTGGCCGAACGCGGCCCGCTGATCGCCAAGATCGCGGGGGCGGTGTCGTCGAAACAGGAGCGCAAATCGGCCAAGGGCAACCGCTTTGCTTTTGTGCAACTGTCTGATCCGACAGGGCTATACGAGGTCACCGTGTTCTCGGATGCGCTGGAGGCTGCGCGGGATTATCTGGAACCGGGCAAGAATGTGGTGCTGACCGTCAAGGCGGAACTGGAAGGCGAGACGCTGAAACTGCTGGCCAACTCCGCCCAGCCGATTGACGCCGTGGCCGATCAGGCCGGAGCCAGCAACCTGCGCGTCCACCTCAACCGGCCCGAGGCAGCCATCTCGATCGCCACGCTGCTGGCAAAGGTCGAAGGCAGAAACCGCGCGCAGATCACGCTTTGCGTCCCCGATGATCAGGGCCGCGAGATAGATCTGCTCTTGCCCACCCCCTATCCCGTGACGCCCCAGATCAAGGGCGCGATCAAGGCGATGCAGGGCGTGGTGATGGTGGAAGAGGTCTGACACGCCTGCGCGGCCCAAAGGGCGGACCCTCCGGGGGGGATATTTTTGCGAAGAGGATTTCGGAAGCGGTTCCCTATCCTCTTTGCAAAAATATCCTCGGGGGGAGGTCACAATTGCCCTGCAATTGTGACTGGGGGGCAGACGGCCCCCCTTCTTTTTTCCCGAAGATCAACGCAGCCAGCGGCTGCCGATCTTGGCGGCGGTCACGGCCAGCACGATCCGCGCGACATGGTGGGCGGTGACATAGATCGCGCTCAGGTTCAGGCTCAGGGCGATCAGGCTCATCTCGGCCAGACCGCCGGGGGCGAAGGCGAGAAACACCGCCGCAACAGGTTCGCCGACCAAGGCGTGCAGGGCAAAGGCAAAGCCAAGTGCCAGCAGGAGCGCCGCCGCGCCGTTGAGCAAAGCCAGCCGTGCCGCGCGGCGCAAAAGGGCGCGGTCAACGCCCACAAACCTTGCGCCCAGACCCGTTCCCAGCACCACCTGCGTGATTGCCACAAGCCAGCCCGGCGGCACGCCTTGCACAAGGCCCAGCCCATGCAGCAGCGCCGAGGCTGTCAGCGGTCCGGTGATGATCCAGCCCGGAAAGCGCAAAGCCCGCGCCACCGCCACGCCCGCGCCCCCTGCCAGCACCAGCACCAAGGCGTCGCGCGCGCTTAAAGCCACGCCCGACCCTGCCATCCTTGCCCCCGAAGCCGATCCCACCGCTTGGCCTGTGAGCAGCAGGAACAGCAGCGGGATCGCCACAATCGTGCCGATCAGCCGCAGGAATTGCAGCACGGTCAGCAGGCGCACATCCGCCCCAGCCTCCTCGCCCAGTTGCACGCTTTCGATCAGCCCGCCCGGCACCGCGCCGAAGAAGGCCGCGGTCGCATCCAGTCCGCCCCTGCGGTAGATCAGAAATCCGACGGCATGGGCCAGCGGCACGAACAGGCATAGCGCCAGCAGCGACGGACCCCAGCCCAGAGCTTGCCCTGCAACCGCCGGTGTGAACGCGCCGCCAATCGCCACGCCGATCACCGGCACAAAGGAAAACCGCAGCCGCGCGGGCAGGGTCACCGGCTTGCCCGCAATCCGCAGGTTCAGCGCCGCCATCACCCCGACCACCAGCAGCGACCCGAGCAGAAACCCCAGTGGCAGATGCAGCGCCGCCGCGATGCTGCCGCCCGCGCCCCCCAGCGCCAGCGTGATCGCCAGCGCACCAAGATCCACGCCAAATGCCCGCATGATCTACCAGTGCGGCGGTTTCTGGTCGGCCAGCGGGATGCTGCCCGCGCCATCCCCTTCGCGTTCGGCCTCGCGTTCCGCCAGCAGTTGCGTCAGCCGCAGCAGCCTGTCCAGATCGCGCGATTGCCGTGCCACGATGTCGGACAGATCGTCCACCGCGCGGGTCAGATGCGCGATCCGCTCTTCCAAAGCCTCGATCTGGTTCATGCGGCCCCCTTGCCTGCGGGAAAAACCAAGCTCTGCGCCTTGCCGCCCCGCCCCCCATCCGTTACACGGGCGGCGACAAAAAGCGAAGGGTCGAAGGCTATGGCAAACGACAAACCCGCACGCCGCCCGCGCGCCGAGACGCCCAAGGGCTTCCGTGACTATTTCGGCGCCGAGGTGACCGAGCGCAAGGCGATGCTGGACAAGATCACCGCTGTTTACCATCGCTACGGCTTTGACCCGCTGGAAACCAGTGGGGTCGAGACGGTCGAGGCTTTGGGCAAGTTCCTGCCCGACGTGGATCGCCCGAATGAGGGCGTGTTCGCGTGGCAGGACGAGGATGCCGATTGGCTGGCGCTGCGTTATGACCTGACCGCGCCTTTGGCCCGCGTCGCGGCGCAGTATCGCAACGACCTGCCGTCGCCCTATCGCCGCTATGCGATGGGTCCGGTCTGGCGCAACGAGAAACCGGGTCCGGGCCGGTTCCGTCAGTTCTATCAATGCGATGCGGATACGGTGGGTTCGGGATCGGTCGCGGCGGATGCCGAGATCTGTGCCATGCTGTCGGATGCGCTGGAAGCCGCGGGGATTGAGCGCGGCGACTATGTGATCAAGGTGAACAACCGCAAGGTGCTGAACGGGGTGATGGAGGTCGCGGGTATCGCCGGTGACGACAAGGAAGCTGAACGCGGGATTGTGCTGCGCGCGATTGATAAGTTTGATCGGCTGGGAGAGGGCGGTGTGCGCGCGTTATTGGGAGAAGGCCGCAAGGATGACAGCGGCGACTTTACCAAAGGTGCAGGGCTTTCTGAGGCACAGGCTGAGAAAGTCATGGGGTTTGTCAACGCAAGCCGCATTGTGGAAAGCGAACTGCGTGACGGGCCTCCCAGACCTGACGACAGGATTCCTGGTGGGATGGGGCTGACTGTCTCGAACCCGACAGAGCAGAGCGAACATGCTGGGCGGCTATGGAATTGGGCGGTCCTAGATCACCTGATGCGCCTCGTTGGAACGACAGATATTGGCTTTGAAGGGATCAAAGAGCTTGGCGAGATCGCAGACTTGCTCAAGGGGCAGGGCTACGGCCCCGACCGCATCCGCATTGACCCCTCGGTCGTGCGTGGCCTTGGCTACTACACCGGCCCTGTCTATGAGGCGGAACTCACCTTTGAAATCCTTGATGAAAAGGGCCGCAAGCGGCAGTTTGGGTCGGTTGCGGGGGGTGGGCGCTATGATGATCTGGTGAAGCGCTTCACCGGCCAGTCGGTGCCTGCGACGGGGGTTTCCATCGGGGTGGACCGGCTGCTGGCGGCCTTGCGGGCCAAGGGGCGCGGGGTAGCGGATAGTGCGGGGCCGGTGGTTGTCACCGTGATGGACCGTGACCGGATGGCGGATTACATGGGCATGGTGGGCGAATTGCGCGCCGCCGGTATCCGCGCCGAGGTGTATCTGGGCAACCCCAAGAACTTTGGCAACCAGTTGAAATACGCCGACAAACGCCAGTCTCCGATTGCGGTGATTCAGGGCGGGAACGAGGCTGCGGCGGGAACGGTGATCCTGAAAGACCTGATCCTTGGCGCGAAGATCGCCGCCAGTGCCACGCTTGAGGAATGGAAAGACCGCCCCGCTCAGGTTGAAATCCCCCGCGCCGATCTGGTGGCGGCGGTGCAGCGGATGCTGGCGCAATGACGCAAAAGCCCGCCACCCGCGCCGAGGCGGAACGGCTGTTCGCGGCGTTTCAGGCGGCGGGGGCGGTGCCGGTCGAGGCTGACCTTTTGCTGCCCGCCGAGACCCTGCTTGATCTTTACGGCGAGGATATTCGCGCGCGGGCCTATGTGACGAATGACCCGTTGCGCGGCGAGATGATGCTGCGGCCCGATTTTACCGTGCCGGTGGTGCAGGCCCATATGCGCGAGGGGGCCGAACCGGCGCGCTATTGCTATCTGGGTGAGGTGTTCCGCAAGCAAGAGCATTTGGGCAATCGCGCCTCGGAATATCTGCAGGTGGGGTTCGAGGTGTTTGACCGCGAGGCCCCCGAGGCGGCGGATGCCGAGGTCTTCGCGCTGTTCTCGGGCCTGCTGGCGGGGCTGCCGCTGCGCGCGACTACGGGCGATATCGGGATTCTGATGGCGGCGGTGCGGGGGCTTGATACCACGCCGCGCCGCAAGGCCGCCCTTTTGCGCCATATCTGGCGGCCCAAGCGGTTCCGTGCGCTGCTGGACCGTTTTGCGGGGCGCGCGCCGGTGCCGGTGGCGCGGCAACAGTTGCTGGAGCGGTTGGCGGCAGGATCGCCTGCTGATCTGATCGCGCAGGCGGGCAGCTTTATCGGTCTGCGCGCGCCCGAGGATATTGCGGCCCGCGCGGCGGCGTTGATCGAGGATGCGGGTGCTGCGCCCATCGCGGCCCCTGCGGCGGCGCTGCTGTATGATCTTCTGTCCTTGCAAGCCCCCGCGCAGGCGGCGCTGACGCATTTGCGCGGTATCACGCCGCTTTTGCCCGCGATTGAGCCTGCGGTGGATCGCTTTGCCACGCGGCTTGCGGCGCTGACGGCGCGGGGGATTGATACCGCGACGCTGGCGTTCGAGGCCAGCCTTGGCCGCACCTCGATGGAATATTACGACGGTTTCGTGTTCAGCTTTCACGGGCCTGCGGACTGGCCTGCGGTGGCCAGCGGCGGGCGCTATGATGCGCTGACGGCGGTGCTGGGGCAGGGGCGGTCGATCCCTGCGGTGGGCGGCGTGATCCGCCCCGGTCTTGTGGCGCAGTTGCGGGGGGCAGTCTGATGTTGAAAATCGGAGTGCCATCCAAGGGCCGCCTGATGGAGAAAACCTTTGACTGGTTCGGCGCGCGCGGCGTGACCATGCGCCAGACGGGGGCGGAGCGGGAATATTCCGGCGCGGTCGATGGTGTGGACGGGGTGGAACTGGTGCTGCTGTCGGCGGGGGAGATTCCGCGCGAGTTGTCGGCGGGGCGTATTCACCTTGGCGTCACGGGGTCGGACCTTGTGCGCGACAAGCTGGCGGATTGGGACGCGCAGGTAGTGGAACTGGCCCCCTTGGGCTTTGGCCATGCCGATCTGATTATTGCCGTGCCTGCGGTCTGGATCGATGTGGATACCATCGACGATCTGGACGCGGCGGCGGCGGCGTTTCGGGCGGCGCATGGCTTCCGGCTGCGGATTGCGACGAAGTATCACCGGCTGGTGCGGGAATTCCTGACGGAAAACGGTGTGGCGGATTATCAACTGGTGGACAGTCAGGGTGCGACCGAAGGCACGGTCAAGAACCTGACCGCCGAGGCCGTGGCCGATATCACCTCGTCAGGGGAAACGCTGCGGGCGAACCATCTGAAGATATTGTCGGACGGGCTGATCCATCAAAGCCAAGCCACGCTTTACGCGGCGCGCAACGCCGATTGGGCGCAGGCGCAGGGGGCGATGCAGGCTTTGGCGGCGCGGTTGGGGATTGTGGCTCCCTTATTCGCCTGATCTTCGCATGGGCTTGACCGCAAGGCGGGGAAGGTTAACTCTGGACCTCACAGCCTTGCGAGGACTGCCATGGCCAACCGCCTGTTTCCGCTTTTCCTGATGCTTGCCGCGCCAGCCCTTGCGGGCGATCTGGCGGGGGCCGATGCCGTGCGTGCGGCGATTTCAGGCAATACCGTGCAGGGCGGCATGCAGGCTTCGGGGGCTTATACCGAGTATTATGCCGCTGATGGCACCATCAGGGCGCGCGACTACACGGGGCGCTGGAGCATCGAGGGCGACGCGATGTGCTTTGCCTATGGGGAAGATCCGGCCACCTGCTGGGGCGTGCGGCTGGAGGGGAGCAGCGTGACTTGGGTCGGGGATGGCGGGGATGAGGGCAACGGCACCATTCTGTCGGGCAATCCCAACGGGTTTTGAACTTGGCCAAATTCTGCCGTGCTGGGGCAGGCGGAGAAGGAAAGGCACTGGCTTTCCCTGCCCGTGGTGACCTCGCCTCGGCGAGACTTTATCAGCCGACCTGACATCGGCCACCGCCTGCCTTGGCGGGCTGGCGCTGGCTGGTGACTTTGGGCCACCGGCTTGGGATAGGGCGGGCCTTGGCGGTGACCTCGGCGATGGCCTTGGTCAGGTCAGGCCCGATCCGCTGCCAGCAATTTATCGCAGCCCGATTTCAGCCAATGCCTGCGCCAGTTCCGGCGGCAGGGCGTCGTCCAGCGCGCGGCCCTTGGGCAGATCGCGCGGGGCGTCTTCGGCAGTCAGGTAGCGCCAGCCTTGGAAGGGGCGGCGGGGGGCGTGTTCGGTGCGGATCACCTCGGCATCCAGCACCAGCGCACAGCGGTTGATCCCGTCGCCGCCCTGACGCGCCGCCAGCCCGACGATTCTTTGCCGCGCCTGCACCGTGCCTTTGATGATCCAATAGAGCGAGCCGCCCGACAGGATTTCAGCCTCGCGTTTGGGCCACATGCGGGTGACATGTTCGGTGGTGCCTTTGGCCCAGACATGGGCATGCGCGCGGTGCCAATCCAGCAGATCCTCGACAGAATCCGCGCCGACGCAGAGTTTGATCAGGTTCAGATGGTCCACGATTCCCCCAAGGCTGATCGCTAACATAGAGCTAAATATGGTAGCCTCAAGCCTTGCCCGCGCAGTCGGTTGGGGCTATCTTGCAACCCTGCCCGAGACCGCCGCAAGCGATCTCGGGCCTTGTCATTATATCCAAGCCCAAGAAGGAACGCCCCCATGTCGCGCTTTGCCGCCCCCATTGCCGAGCAAATCTGGGACATGAAATATCGGTTGAAAGCCAGCGATGGCACACCGATTGACGGATCGGTTGAAGATAGCTGGCGCCGCATCGCCCGCGCCTTGGCCGAGGTCGAATCCGAGCCTGCCGTCTGGGAAGAGCGATTCTACGAAGCGCTGGAAGATTTCAAATACCTGCCCGCAGGCCGCATCACCGCAGGCGCTGGCACGGGCCGCGCCGTGACGCTGTTCAACTGCTTTGTGATGGGGACGATTCCCGACAATATGGGCGGGATTTTTGACGGGCTGAAAGAGGCCGCGCTGACCATGCAGCAGGGCGGCGGCATCGGCTATGATTTCAGCACCATCCGCCCGCGCGGGGCGGAAGTGAAGGGCGTGGCGGCAGACGCCTCTGGCCCGCTGTCTTTCATGGATGTGTGGGATGCGATGTGCCGCACCATCATGTCGGCTGGCAGCCGCCGTGGCGCGATGATGGCGACCATGCGCTGCGATCACCCCGATGTGGAGTTCTTCATCGAGGCCAAGAAAGACCCCGCCCGCCTGCGGATGTTCAACCTTTCCGTGCTGATCACCGATCCCTTCATGGATGCGGTCAAGGCCGATGGGCCGTGGGAGCTGGTCTTTGGCGGCAAGGTCTACAAGACGCTGCAAGCGCGCGATCTGTGGAACAAGATCATGCGGAACACCTATGATTTCGCAGAACCGGGTGTGATCTTTATCGACCGGATCAACAAGGCCAACAACCTTGGCTATGTGGAAACCATCGCCGCCACCAACCCCTGCGGTGAACAGCCCTTGCCGCCCTATGGCGCGTGTTTGCTGGGCTCGATCAACATGGCGACGCTGGTGTCGGGGGCCTTTACCGACAAGGCCCGCCTTGACCTTGACGCGCTGGACAAGCTGGTCCGCACCGCGATCCGCATGATGGATAACGTGGTCGATGCCAGCCGCTTCCCGCTGCCCGAACAGGCCGCCGAGGCGAAGAACAAGCGCCGGATTGGCTTGGGCGTCACCGGTTTGGCCGATGCGCTGCTGATGGTCGGTCTGCGCTATGGCTCGGTTGAGGCCGCGAAACAGACCGAGGACTGGATGCACGCCATCGCGCGGGCCTCCTATCTGGCCTCGGTCGATCTGGCTAAGGAAAAGGGCGCTTTCCCGCTGTTTGACGCCGAGGCCTATCTGGCCTCGGGCAATATGGCGGCAATGGACGCCGATGTGCGCGACGCCATCCGCAAGCATGGCATCCGCAACGCCCTGCTGACCTCTATCGCGCCGACGGGGACGATCTCGCTTTACGCCGGAAACGTCAGTTCGGGGATCGAGCCTGTCTTTGCCTATGCCTATACCCGCAAGGTGCTGCAAAAAGACGGCAGCCGCACCGAGGAAGAGGTGGTCGATTACGCCGTGCGCCTGTGGCGCGAGTTGAAGGGCGAGACGTCGCTGCCGGATTATTTCGTGAACGCGCAAACCCTGCCGCCCTTGGACCATGTGCGGATGCAGGCGGCGGCGCAGAAATGGATCGACTCCTCGATCTCGAAAACCATCAACTGCCCCGAGGATATTTCCTTTGATGATTTCAAAGAGGTCTATATGGCCGCTTGGGATCAGGGCTGCAAAGGCTGCACCACCTACCGCCCGAATGATGTGACGGGATCGGTGCTGTCGGTGTCCGAGGGGGCCGCCAAGCCGCCCTCCGAAGCCCCCGCCACCTTGCGCGATACCGAGGCCGGTGCCGAAGTGGTTTACCTGTCGGAACCGCTGGACCGTCCGGCAGCGCTGGAAGGCCAGACCTACAAGGTGAAATGGCCGGGCAGCGAGCATGCGCTTTACATCACCATCAATGACATCGTGATCGCCGGCCACCGCCGCCCGTTCGAGGTGTTCATCAACTCCAAGAACATGGAGCATTTCGCCTGGACCGTGGCGCTGACTCGGATGATCTCGGCGGTGTTCCGTCGTGGCGGCGATATTTCCTTTGTGGTCGAGGAGTTGAAGGCGGTCTTTGATCCGCGCGGCGGCGCATGGATGGGCGGGCGTTATATCCCGTCGATTCTGGCTGCCATCGGTGGCGTGATCGAACGCCATCTGGTCGCCATCGGCTTTATCGAGGGCGAAGGCATGGGCTTGAAATCCGACCCCCACGCCGAAGTCGTCGCCATCAACGCCGCCCCCCGCGGCAAAGCCTGCCCGTCGTGCGGCGGCTATGAGATGCGGATGGTCGAAGGCTGCATGACCTGCGGGTCCTGCGGCCATTCGAAATGCGGGTGAGGGTGGGTTTGGCGGAGTGTCAGACACCGTAAATAACTGCCATTAAACCCGGTTTTCTGCCATTCGGACACATGAAAAACTGCCATCGCCCGCCATCTTGGCGGGCGTTTTCTTTTATGATCAATGGCTTAGTTGATTGTCGCGGATGCGGCCGCCAGATGCCCGGAAGAGCTGCCGGCGCGACCCCCTCCCGTTGACGGGGGCGCCCTTACCCGGCAGGAACACGACAGACCCGGGTCCTTTCATATCAACCTCATCACCTGCGCCGAGAGCATGGTGGCTCGGCATCGCCTTGTGCGATGCCGAAATCGAAAGGCTTACTCATGTCCCGTCTGAAATCACCCCCCAGCCAGCCCACCCCATTGCCAGTCCCGATGGCTGAAAGCGCGCAGCTCAAGGCGAGCCCGACCGCAACGCCCGGACTTCACGAAGCGCTGGCTTACCTTGACTCACTTCGGGTCCCTGAACCCCAAACCTTCAAGGATACCCGGGCGGGCGATGAGGAGGACGGGGAGTATGACAGCCCGGTCGATCTGGCGCTGAATGATCGGGTCCGGCATAGCCCGGACGAACTGCTGGATGCGATCACGATCATGCGCGTCTGCTGCGCGGCTGACGGCGCCCGGCCGGGCCTTTTGACGCCCGGACCGGGCCTGCTGTCCGTGCTCCAGGTCCCTTCGGAAAAGGACCGGACCCGTCTGGCGCGACGACATCCAGACCTGTGGCGGCGGCTGTCCATGTCGCTCCCTGCACTTGTGGTTGAGGACAACCCGGGGCGGAGCGGGGCCGCAGCCGAGCTCCATAGCAGGATCGAAGGGAAACTTCTATCGGGCAGCGGGGTGCTCGCGATCCTGTCGGGCATGGTGCCGCTCCCGCCTGACCTCGACGCGCTGGTGACGCTGCGCACGACCTTGCCGCCTGTAACGCTGCAGATGCTCACCATCATTTTGGAGTATCTTCACCCGGGGCAGGATGTTGATCTCCCGATATCAGAAGAACAACTGGGCAAGCTTGGCCCGGTCGCGCTTGCGCCCGTCTTGGCGGCGGACACGCTCAGTGCCGCACTTGACCAGTTGCAGCAGTTGGGAAGTATTATACGGCTGCCGAACGACGGTCCCCGCCTTGATGACGTTTACGGTCAACCGGAGGCGGTCGATGCGTTGCGGCAGCTCGTCCGCGACGTGGACGCGTGGCGGGCCGGGACGCTGCCCTGGCGCGAGGTCACGAAGAGCTTTCTGATGGTGGGTCCGCCGGGCACGGGCAAGACGCTTCTGGCCGAGGCGCTGGCCCGGACCGCCGGTATCACCTTTGTCAAGACGTCCTATGCGGACTGTCAAAAGGCCGGGCATCAAGGTGATGCCCTGAAGGCCCTAAACGCAGCTGCCGAGAAGGCGAAGGCGGGAAGGCCCGCCGTGTTCTTTCTGGATGAGATCGACGGTTTTTATAACAGAGCGCAATCCACCAACGGGTATATCATCGGCATGGTCACGGGGCTTCTGACCCTGCTGGACGCCCTCTCAGCGACTGAGGGAGTCGTGCTTGTGGCTGCCACCAATGACGCGGAGCGGGTGGACCCGGCGGTGATCCGAAGCGGCCGGTTCGATCGCCATATCCGCGTCGGGCGGCCCATCCGGTCGGGGATTTCCGCGATGCTGTCGGCTGCCGTAGCGGGAGCGATCCCTGACCGGCACCTGAATGGTCTGTCCGAGCAGCTCGTCGGACTGACCGGGGCCGAGATCGCGACGCTGCTCCGTGAGGCCCGGACCGGCGCCCGCAAGGCTGGACGGAGCCTTGCCCTTGAGGACCTTCAGGCCGCGGCTGACCGGGTGCAGCCGCCCCTCGGTGATGCGCTGATGCGGCGTGTCGCCGTTCATGAGGCTGCACATGTGGTCGCCGGTCACGTTTTGGGTCTGCCGGCGGCGACCCTCGCACAAATCAGTCCTCGCGGCGGTGAAGTTGTCAGGTCGCGGCTGACCTCCATGACCGAGCGGGACATCCTTGCGATGACCGCGGCCGTGTTGGCCGGACGAGAGGCCGAGGCCCTCATCATTGGCGACATCAGCAGTGGGGGCGGTACCGGGTCCAATAGCGACCTCTCCCAAGCCACGACCTTGGCCGTTCAGGCGGAATGCGCCTACGGCTTCGGCCCGTCACTGGGCTGGATGTCACCGGACACGCCCCTGTTTCTGCTGCCGGATCCGGTACGGCAGCGGGTGGAGGCCCGGCTTCGGGCCGGTCAGGATGAGGCGCGGGCAACAATTTCGCGGCATATCGCTGCTGTTGAGCGCGTGGCTGACGCCTTGGTTGAGCGGCGCGAACTCGATGGCGCCGCTTTGGCGGAACTGCTTACGGACGTGGAGGGGACTGATGAAAAGGAGGCATTGGAGATGGGTGACCGGAATGGTTGATCTGCATATGCCCCTTCTGGCCGAAATCCGCAGGATCCGCGCCCAATTGGGGGCGGATGACGGGGGCGAGTGGCGCACCCTGAAGTACCCACTCAGCCCCTGCCTCACCTCCGTGCTCCTCGCACATGACGAGGGAACCGCAGGGGAACGGGATGACGCGCTGTCGGTATTTCGCACTTTCGACCATCTTGAGCGCCTCTGCACCGCACCAGCGGATCCGGACCGGCTGAGGACAGCGCCTGTGCTCGACAAGTGGACCGTACGCCGGATGGATGACGGCTGCCCCCACCTCTTGGGTGAAGTTCTCGGGCATACGCAGCTTGCAGACGGCACCGCGATTTTTACATCTCCATATATGCGCCTCGACTGGTCCGGCGGATGGGCCCGGACCACGCGCCATTATTATCGTCTGGGGCGGTATGACCGGGGATATACGGGCTTTTCGTTCATGGGGTGAGGGGAGAGGTCGGTGGAGGCGTCGAGATTGTTCCGGGTTCCTGACGCACCGATCGCCGTTGCCCTTTTGCCAAACGGCCCCTTGTGAGGCGCACCGGGGGGCTGTGCACGGGTGCTCTGCCCGTTCAGGCGGTACCTGTCCCAGATAAATTTGGACAAGGCGTTGTGAATGGGGCTACCGTGCCTTCACATCTATAGTTGAGTTCTTCATGCCCATACCCCATTTCGCGGACCACGACGCGCTGCCTCCCTTCGTTTCTGGGAACCCGACATCACCGGAGACCCGTTCCCCCTACGCGGCGACGATGGATGAGTTGGTTGACAGGTTTTGTACGTCGCCGGATCGGGCAAAACTCATCAAGGGACTCAACGCGTACCGCAAACATCTGTTTTCGGGGGGATTCCTTTCGGGATCCCAATGGGTTGACGGAAGTTTCGTCGAGAATGTCGAAAAAACGCGGGGCCGCAGTCCCAGCGATATTGACGTTGTCACGCTTTTCAACAGGCCCTTGAGGTACCAAGTAAAAGCGGACAAATGGAACGATGATTACGAAGGGTTCATCTTTGGTACCTATTTCGACACCCGGAAGATGAAACCGGCCTATCATTGCGACACTTACTCAATCGACCTCGACTCAGGTTCGCGGGCGCTGATCAGAAACTCCACCTACTGGTTCGGCCTGTTCAGCGACATGCGGGGGGCGGGTGGAAAGAAGGGGATCCTCGAGATCCCGCTCGCTGTTGACCCGATGGAGTTCGCGGCCATCGATGAGCTGCTGGGGAGAAGATTCGATGTCTGACCTGCAACGGCTGTCTGACCTTCAGCGCCAGAAGCGCGAACTTGAGGCTCTGGTTCGTGACGCCGAAGTGGACGGTGACATTGTCGGTAAACTGAATTTTCTTACCAGACTGGAAATCGTTGCGGAGGAGTTGGACGCGATCGTGGACCGGGACGGAAGGGTTGCGGAGATCGCCCTCCTGTTCGAAGGCGGACCCGTTGACGGATCGCGCACAATTGACGCGACCTTCGCGGCACAGGCGATCGGCTATTTCCAGGCCGTCGTGACGCGGCTGTTCGCATCCAACCTCAAGGGCGAACTGGCGCTGCGTGGAAAGATCAAAGGGACAAACTTGGCGGCCCTGAACATCCGTGGGGTGGCGACAGGGTCATTCGGGTTCATCCTGGAAGAAAAGGATTCTCGTCAGACCAGCGCGGTGAAAACACCGATCCGGGAAGCCATAGAGGAGGCCACCGCTCTTTTTGACGAATTCACGCAAGAGAACGAAGATGACTTCCTGGTCGACGTGGACAGCATAAACCCGAGAGTGTTCAGCTCTCTGGCCAAGTTCTTTCGTCACCTGGAGAAAAACGACGCATCCCTGAAAGCGAACCTCCCGGATCGCCACTTCACGTTTGATCGGGCCGGCGTGGAGCGCGCCTACAAAAGAATAACGGCCACCCATGTCAAAATCGAGCCGGTGAGCTGGACGGGAACGCTGGTCGGGCTGTCTCCGATCAAGAGAACCTTCGATTTCAAACGTGAGGGATCGGAAGAGATCATCTCCGGGAAATTCAGCCATCAGGTCAGTCAGGACTACCTGGAACGTATCGAGGGCGATGAGGGTATCACCTTGGGCGACAGGTTCGTGGCGCGAATTGAAATCGGCACGATCAGAAAGCCGGACGGATCAATCAGTGTCAGCTACACGGTGACCGACTTGGAACTGGCCGACCGGTCGCCCCCTTGATGTCGGGGTATCACGAGCATGCCTCAACGGCCCGAAACAAATCCACGAACATCGCCTCGTTGACGCCGAAGCGGTTGTCCGCAAAATACCCGTCAAGGCGTTGTCCCTGTGCATATTCCTGACGCAGGATGTCACCTTGGTCAGATGATCCGATTGCCCAGAACTCGAGGCCCGTATCTTCTGCCACTCTCAGGCAGCTCTGATCCCACTCAGGGCAGGCGTGGGTCAGAAGGAGGCAGACGAAACTGTCGATGTCGAGGAGGCGCGCCGGATCAATGCCCTGGTGGTTGAGCTCTTCCAGCGGGATCAGTGTGGCCGGCTCATGCGCTCGGTCGAACGAGATCACGCGGATCCGGGTGCTGTCCTGACCGAAACGATCCGCGAATTGCTCGGAAACCCGGAGCGCGGCGGACCTGACGAAGGCGTCGCTCACCGCGGGGGCATGATTACGCGCATCGTGCGCGTCCGGTCCACAGATCCGAAGTAATTGGGGTGCGTCGATCGGAAACAGGATGATGTTCGTCGTACTGGTCACATGGGGGCCCATTCGAAGGTGGTGTTCGCAGCTTTGTAACTGCCGTGAGTGTCAGAATGTCGGGAAGGTCTGCGCGACTTCGGGTTTGGCAGCATTCTTGGAACCCCTCAATACCGGAAGGCGGAAATGATCTGGCCGGCCGTAACGATCGATGGATCCCGATCCCGGAAATCGCGGGCCGCAACGGGGGTGCCCTGGTTCCGGCAGGGCCGGGAGGGTTGCGTGGTCAAGGTGCGGTCAATCTCGAACGCAACGAGGGATTCGAAAAACCTGATGGACCAGATCGCGGGCTCAAAGGGGTATTTGTCGCGCAGCCCGCTGAACCGGTGATTGATCCCGTCGGCGATCTGCTTGGCATAGCTGATGAACGATACCGGACCTGGGCCCCCATATTCGGGCAGATAGGAGGTGTGCGTGTCTTCCACCACCAGAAGACCACCGTCCCGAATGCCGGGTATGACGCATTCACAGGTCATGATCTGTTGTTCAAACCGGTGGCCGCCATCGTCCAGCAGGATATCGATGGGACCGATGTCATTCAAAAATGTCTGCCAGAAAGCGGGGTCCGATTGGCTGCCGATGTGGATTTCAAATCCATGTTCGCGCCAGCGCACCGCGTCCGGGTTCAGGTCTATGCCGATGATCCGTGCAGCGGGCCCAAAGAACTGGCGCCACATGAACAAAGAGCCGCCACTGAGCACCCCAATCTCGACAAAGGTGATCGGACGGTCGCGATACGGGCCGAACAGACGATCATAAACGGGGAAGTATGTCGTATGCTTTGACGACAAGAAGGGGGATGTGCGAAAGCAATCCAGTGCGGAGGGGCGGTGCGCGCTCATGGATGTGTCACCGTCTTTCGCCATATCCCCCGGAGTGCGGCGCCAAAATCCGCCGCATAGCGATCCGCATCCCAGCCGGGCTGGGCTAGCAGCCGAGCACGCAGGCCCCGCTTCAGATCAAGCAGTGCCTTACGATCCTGCGCAATCGCCACCGCCTTGGCGACATAGTCCACATCATTCCGTGCCACCCAATCGTGCAGGCCTGCGGCGGTCATGAAGCTTGCGCCCATGCGGGAGACGAACTGGCCGCCCTCCATCGTCAGGACGGGTACGCCCATCCAGAGTGCTTGCAAGCTGGTGGTGCCGCCGCAATAGGGGACGGGATCGAGGGCGATGTCGATCTCAGAATAGGACTGCATCATGACGTCGAGCCCGACCGGACCCCGAAAGACTAGACGATCTGCATCGATCCCGTGATCGGCGAAGAGGTGGCGGAAACGTGCGACGGCGCCTGCGTCCTTGAAACTGGGGGCCCGCAGCAAAAGACGCGCGCCGGGGACCGCGTGCAGCACGTTTGCCCAAAGGCGGACCGTGCGCGGGGTCAGCTTGGGGATGTTGTTGAAGGAGCCGAAGGTCAGCGGCCGCCCCTTTGCCAGGCTCTCAAAATCCGGCAGCAGGTAGTCCGCCTCGGGGGCAAAACAGAACACGGTGTTGGGAAGACGCATGACCCGTTCGCTGCACAGATGATCGGCGCCGGGCGGGGTGACCACGGGATCTCCGATCAGCCAATCCATATTCGGCACGCCGGTGGAGCCGGGATAGCCCAGGAAGCTCGCCTGCACCGGTGCCATGCGGCGGGCGAAGGCGCGCATGGTGCCGCCGGCGGTGTGGCCCGCCAGATCGATCAGAATGTCGATGCGGTCTGCCGCGATCCGGGCTGGCAGCTGTGCGGTGGAGACATCATGCCAGGTTCCCACCCGGCTGCGGGCGAGCCGGGTCTGATCGTCCACCGTGGAGCCGGTGTTATAGATGGTCAACGGCAGGCCCGCATGGTCCCATCGCGCCAGAAGTGGCTGCATGAAAATGTTGACCGGATGCTGGTGGTGCAGGTCGCCGCTGACCATGCCGATCCGCAGCGGACGGTCGGGATTTGGATCTGCCCCGAAACTCTCCCGCGACCGCGCGTCCTGGCCCCACTCTGCGAAGAGCGCGCGGTGACGGCGGGCCACCTCATCCGGTGTCACGCTGTCGGCGTAAAGCAGGCTCATCGCGGCGTTGGGGGCGAAGCTGTCGTTCCCGTCGGCGACCAGTCCCTCGTAAAGGGAAAGCGCGGTGTCCGCGTCCCCCTGCCGGTTGGCGACCGAGGCGCGCAGGGCTGCGCTGGCGGCTGGGGGCACGGTGCCGGAGGCCTCGGCCCGGTCCAGTGCGGCGAGGGCCTCTTCCAGCAGCCACGACTTCACCTGCATGTCAGCCAGATCAAGATGGGCCTGGGCGTCATCGGGGGATAGCTTGGTCCAGCGTTCCAGGATCGCCACCGCCTCGGCCCAGAAGTTGAACCGGTAGGCGAGCTGCGCTAACGTCCGCAGCAGCGCGGGATCCTCTGACGCGGACAGGCGCTCCATCAGCGTCTGTGCCTCCGATGTCATCCCGAGGCGCAGATAGACGTCAGCCAGATCAAGGTCGATCACCGCGGCCAGGTCAGCTGATCCGGCCAGAAGCCGCGCCTGACGCAGGGCCTCCAGTGCGCGCGGCAGATCCGCGCGCTCCAGCCGGAACCGGGCGATATCGCGGCAAAGACCCGCCATCGCCGGGGCCGACTCTGCTCCGGCCCCGGCGCGGTCGAGCGCGCGCTGGAAGGCGATGGCGGCCTGTTCCGCGGCGTCCTGACCTGGTTGCTCCTCCCAGAGCCGGGCCAGCGCCAGCGCGGGCCTCACGTCCAGGGGACGCGCCGCCATTGCCCTGCTGTAGCTGGCCGCGGCCTCGGCGGCTTCGCCCAAGCCCCGCAGCACATTACCGCGTTCCAGCAGCGCGTCGAAACTTGCAGGATCGGCGGCGAGGGCAGCGTCATAGGCGGCCCGGGCTGCCGGTTCATCGCCGATCCGGCGCAGGGCGCGCGCCTTGAGCACATGCGCGATGGCCAGATCCGGGGCGAGTTGCGCCGCCCGCGCCGCCGCATCCCGGGCCGCCTCAAAACGGCCTTCCCGGAAGGCTGCGTTGGCAGCATTGAACGCGGCGGCGGCCTCTGGTGTGATGGGGGTGGAAGCGGCAGACATCTCAGTTCATCGTGCCGGTCGGCTCGGGCAGCGCCTCGGGTTTGATCGTAAAGCGGATCTCGTCATTGCGGAACCCAAGCGCCATGGGGCGTATCACGTTTGGCAAGAGGTTGACGTCATAGATCTCTTCGACAATGCCGCCGATCTCCAGCCGGTGTTCGATATCTCCGGTGCGCAGGTTGACGACGCAGATCGCGCATTGGGCGCTGACGCCCTCGGCCTCCAGCCGCTCGTTCAGCACAAGCCCCTCGAAGGTCCGGTTCTCGCGCGGACGAGAAATGCCGATCACGGCATGGTCCCCCACAAAGGACAGACCGCGGGCGAAACCGGGCAGGAAGCAGACCGGCTCGAACCGGCCGGTGTCCCGGTCGATGCGGCCGAACTCGCCGGTGCCCGCCTGCAACATCCACAATGTGCCCTGATGCAGCCGTGGCGAATGCGGCATGGAAAGCCCTTCGGCCACCACCTCACCGGTTGGCACATCCAGCACCACGCCACCGTCACGGCGCTTCTCGCGCCAGCCCTCGAACATGTTGGTTCGTGACAGGCAGGTCACATAAGCAGGCCGCCCCGCATCCATCGCCAGCCCGTTGAGGTGGCAGCGGTCCTCGGCGGCCAACCGGTCGATGAAGGGGGGGCGCCAAAGCTCGCGGAAGCTGCCGCGTTCGGCCAGGGTGGCAAGACAGTTGAACCGGGTCGCCACAAAGACGGGCTGGCCGTTCGCATCCTCGTGGATGTCATGGATGTCGAGATCCCCGGTGGTGTGGCCGGTGACCGGGACATAGAGCGCGTCATAGCCGTCGCGTGTCTCTCCCTTGTCCAGAAAATCCTCGAACCGCCAGAGCTGGTGGATCGAGCTCATCCAGAACCGGCCTTGTCCGACCCCAAGCCCCATCGGCCGCTCGAAGGTTCGCTCGAACACGGAGAGCCGCCCGTCGGGTTGCAAGCCGATCAAGAAGACCTTGCCCGCCTGATAGGTGGTCATCGCAAGGCTGACCTTCGCTTCCTTGAGCCAAGCGGTGAAGAGGCGAGAGCCGTGGAAGGCGAGTGCGGGCGGTTTCTGGTCGGTCATGTGGGAGCTTTCTGAAGTGAGGTCTGTGGCGGACGGGTCATTCGCGGAAGGCGCGCGCCCGCACCCGTTCAAGGGGTTGCAAAAGGTAGTCGATCACCCGGCGGCGGCCCGCAAGGATATCGATCTCGGCGATCATACCAGGGATGATGCGGGCTTGGGCTCCATCGGCGTCATAAAGCGCGCCTTCGGTGCGCACGACGATCACGAAGACCTCGGCCTCATCGCGTTCGCTGCGGCGCACCGCATCGGCACCGATGCGCAGGATCCGGCCTTCCAGCGCGCCATAGCGGGTGAAATCATAGGCCGTCAGCTTGACCCGGACCGGCTGATCCGGGCGCAGGAAGGCGATATCCTGGGGCAGGACATAAGCCTCGACCAGCAGGGCATCGTCGATGGGGACGATCTCGGCCACTTCTTCGCCCGCGCGCACGGCCCCACCGATCGTGCGGCGGTGGAGACGGTTCACGATACCCGCAACGGGCGCGCGCAAAACAGCCCGGGCAGCCATGCTTTCCAAAGCGGGCAGCGACGGTCGCAACGCCGCCAGCTCCCCCGTGGCGTCCGCCAGTTCGCGCAGCGCCTCGGCGGCAAACTGGCTTCGGGTCGCGGCAATGGTGTCCTCAACCTCGGCCAGGGCTGTCTCCAGACGCGCCAGCGCCGCCTCGGCCCCGGCGATGCGGCCACCGATCTCTTCCTCCTGGCGACGCAGGGTCAAAAGTGTGGTCTGCGGTTCCACGCCACGCTCCACCAGTGGCGCAACAATGGCCCGTTCTTCCGCGAGGATGTCCCGGGTCCGGGTGGCGGTGCGGATCTCGGTGCGGGCCTCGACCTGCTCCTGCCGGCGCTGCTCGCGCCGCCGCTCAAGCACCCCGATCTCGGAGGTGAGGGCCGCGGCGCGCCCCACATGCAATGCGCGTTCGCTGACCACCAGTTCAGGCGCGGCCGCCTCAAGCTCTGCCGGGAACACTGGGGCGCGCCCGTCAATCTCGGCGGACAGCCGCTCGATCCGGGCCTGAAGCGCGATGGCGCGCTGGACCTCGCGGTCCAGCTGGCTGGTCTGAACCAATCCGTCGAGTTCAACCAGCGGCGCGCCCGCCTCAACGATTGCGCCCTCTTCGACAAAGACCGCGCGGATCACGCCGGCCTCGGCGGCCTGGACCCGCTGGAGGTCACCTGCGGGGACGACCCGGCCGGGCGCGCGGGTGACATCGTCGATCTCGGTCGCCCAGGCCCAGATAAACACGGCTCCGATCACCGCGAAGATCGTGATCAGCAGAGCGGAGGCGCGCAGGGGCGTGCGGCCCTTCATCTCTTGTACCAGTCGGTCGAGGTCGCGCTGCGTGCTCATGCGCCGCTCCCTGTTGCCTGACGTCGGATGAACTGGCCTTTGGGGCCGTCCGCGACCACCTTGCCACCGTCAATGACGATCACACGGTCGACGAGGTCCAGCAGGCTGGTCCGGTGGGTGATCACGATCAGGGTCCGGCCCTCAAGGACCGCCTTCAGCCGTCCGATCAGCGCGGCCTCGGACTGGATGTCCATCGCTGCGGTCGGCTCATCAAGCAACAGGATCGGCGGATCGCCCATCAGGGCGCGCGCCAGCACCACCGCCTGGCGCTGTCCGCCCGACAGGCCCTGACCGCGCTCGCCCAAGCGCATGTCATAGCCCGCGGGGTGGCGTGCCGCAAACTCTTCGACCCCGGCAAGCTGAGCCGCCGCCAGGATCACTTCGTCGCGCGGGCGCACTGCGCCAAAGGCGATGTTCTCGCGCAGGGTGCCTGACAAAAGCCAAGGCTCCTGCAGCACCGCGCCGATGTTGCGCCGCAGGTCGGTCGGGTCGATCTGGCGGATGTCGATCCCGTCGGCCAGCACCGCGCCCTCGGTGGGTTGATAAAGGCCGAGCAGCAGCCGGGCGATGGTGCTTTTGCCCGATCCGATCGGGCCAAGAATGGCCACCCGTTCGCCCGGTGCGATGTCCAGACTGACCGCGTCCAGTGCGGCGCCCTGCTGGTCGGGATAGGAGAAGCTCACCGCGTCCAGGCGAACCGCCCCCGACAGACGGGGACGCGACAGGAACTGACGGCCTGCGGGATGTTCGCCGGGGGCCTGCATCAGGGCGTCCAGACTGCGATAAGAGCTGCGCGCCTGATGCAGCCGGGTCAGCGTTTGCGCGATCAGCGCCAGCGGGGCAAGCGCGCGCCCGGTCAGGATCACCGCCGCAATGAGCACGCCGGAGGTGATCTGGCCCGAGACCACCAGCATCGCCCCATAGACCACGATCAGGATTTGCGCCGCCTGCTGGACAAAGCCGGTCGCGTTGATGGCCCCTTGCGTGACCGCACGGCTCTTGACCGCATAGGCGGATTGGCGGCGGATCGCCTCGGCCCAGCGGGCGCGCATCTGGCGGCCCGCACCGGCCGCCTTGATCGCCTCAATCCCGGTCAGGGTCTCGACCAGCACGGTCTGCTTCATCTGCCCCTCGGCAAGCACCCGGTCAGCAAGCCGGCCCAGCATCGGCTGGACCGCGACCCCGATCAGCAGCACCAGCGGCACGGCGATGGCGGGCACCACCGCGAGCGGTCCTGCAAGCAGATAGATCGCGCCCACGAAAATCACCACGAAGGGCAGATCCACCAGCGCCACCATGGTCGCCGAGGTGAAGAAATCCCGGAGCGATTCAAACTCGCGCAAGGTGGCCGACACCGCTCCGACCGAGCCCTTGCGTGCGCCCATCTCAGTCTCGATCACATGGTCGAACACCCGCTGACCCATATCCAGATCGGCGCGCTTGCCCGCATGGTCGATAAAGCCCGCGCGCAATGTCTTCAGGATCAGGTCGAACACGAGGGCGATACCGACCCCGATCGTCAGGGCAAAAAGCGATTCCGTGGCCGCCGAGGGCAGGATCCGGTCATAGACCACCATGGTGAAGAGCGAGGTGACCAGGGCCAGGCTGTTGATCATCATCGCGGCGAAACCCACCTGAATATAGGCCCAGCGGTTCGCGGTGATGGCGTCACGGAACCAATGGCCGCGTACGCCCGCATCCCGTTCATCGACTGCATGGCGGTGTTCGGGCTTCAGGATCAGGACATGGCCGGTCAGGTCAGCGGCAAGCTCGGCGAATGGCACCTCGATCAGGCCGTCACCCGTGCGCGGGTCATGCACGGTGGTCCGGTCCGCGTCACAGCGATGCAGGACGACTGCGCTGCCCGTTTTGGTCAGCAGGATCGCGGGCATCAGGCCGGCGTCGATCTGACCGAGTGCATATTGCCCGAAGGCGGCCTGCATCCCGGCCTGTTCGGCCGCCGCAATGACGCGGCGCAGTTCTGCGGCGATCCCGGTCGGGTTCTGGCCGACCAAGACATCATGGAGCGCCCCAAGCGTCATGGACCGCCCGTGATGGGCCGCGACATGCAGCACACAGCGCTCCAGCGCCGTGGCCACCACCGGGGATGGTGGGGCCGACACAGTCTCCAGCACACTCATTGCGGGGCCTGAGCGGAACCGGGGGTGGCAGGCAAGGTCACGCCGAACGCATCCAGAATATCGCCTGTGGCCGCCAGAACCGCATAGCCCAGCACCGCCCGGTCGTGTTCCGCAAGGATCTGCTGGCGTTCCGACGCAAGGGCCTCACGTTCGGCGTCCAGAAGTTCGATCAGGCTGCGGCGACCGGCCTGGAACTGATCGCGCGCTACCTCAAGGTTGGCGCGGTTTGCCTCTCGCGCCGTACGGGTGGCGGCCAGCCGGTCGGCCACGGCACGTTGCTCGGCGGTCAGGATCCGCAACCGGCTCTCAAGCTCGCGCCGGGTGGCGTCCAGATCCACCCGACGGGCGTCGATCCGCGCCTCCGTGGCGGCGATCCGCGCGGTCCGGCCCCGCGAGGGTGAGAGGAGTTGTTCCGAGGCAAGGCCCGCGACCGCCTGCGATCCGGGGATTGCTGAGACGGAGACCGACAGGCGCGGCACCCGTCCGGCCAGTGCTGCGGCGTGCTCGGCTTCAGCGGCAAGCACCTCCGCTTCCGCCTTTTGCAACGTCGGGCTCCCCTCAGCCCCGCCGTCAGGGGCCCGCGGGGCCTGCGGCGGCAGTGACAGAGAAGGCCCCGGCGGATAGCCGAAGGTCTCGATGAAGATCGCCTCCGCCCGGCTCGCGTCCGACCGGGCCGCCACCATGGCCGCGCGTTCATTGGCGAGGCGGCTGCGGGCGGTCAGCGCGTCCACGCTCGACCCCAGCCCAGCGGATGTGCGATCTTCGATCTGGGCCGTTGTTGCTTCCAAAGCGGTGAGTGACGCCTCGGAGATCCGGACCAGTGCCCGTGCGGTTGCAACCCCGGCCCAGGCCTCGACTGCTGAAAGGGCTGCGCGGGAACCTGCGTCCAGCCGACCGGCCAGACCGCCCAGAACCCGGGCTTGTGCTGCCGTCTCACGGGCGTTGCTCGCCCCGCCATCATAAAGAAGCTGCGAGATGGCGCCGAAAGAGGTTATGCCAAACCCGCCGCTCTCCTGCGGGCGCAAGCCCACCGAGATTTGTGGCAGGAAGGCCCCGCTTTCGGCCAGAAGGCCCGCTTCGGCCTCACGCAGCGCTGCTTGCCCCCGGCCCAGCGTCGGGCTGGTGGTGATGGCCTGGGCGACAGATCGCCCGAAGGCGGTGCCCGCAAGGGACGCCGGAAGTCGCGCCTCACGGGTGATCACGGCGGTCTCAAGCGCGGTCAGATCCGGTGGGGTGGCACAGGCGCTGAGCAGCGCCGTCATCAGAAGCGCGGCTGGGAAGGTTGGTCTCATTGTCTGGTCAATTCCGGAAGTTGGATCAACGCCTCGTCGGCGCAGGCGTCAGCGGCGAGGGCCGCAAGAAAGCGCGACCCGGGCGCCATGCGCTGACGGTCGGAGGCGGGGCTGGGCCGGGGCGGGGGCGCTGTGGTCAGGTGGCGTTCGGCCTTCGCCATCCAGCCCAGATGTGCCTGAGAAACCAGGCCTGCGTGAAGAAGCGTCAGCGCCCCGGCACGGTGCAGCGCCAGGATGCCCGCCTCGTTAAGGTCGGCTGCCGCCCGCGGATTGATGACCCATAGGGATGGGTCCGCATCAAGCGGGATCAAGAGCCCGAGGTCGGCCAAGGCCGCGCTGGCCTGCGCGGTTGCGGGAAGGGCTTCGGCCTGCGCCTTCAGGATCGCCGCCAACCGTGCGGTCTCTGGCGCGAGCACGGGCGCGTCATTGCCCGGTGCAAAGATCGGGTGCCCCCCCGGCACCGGCTCAACAAGGCCGCTCTCCTCATGCAGGGCAAGGGCATGGCCTTCCCCTTGGGTTGTAACCAGATCGAAGGGCCAGGTGGCAAGGCGCGGCGGCAGCCAGGACGCCTGCCACTGGCCTTCCCGTCCGATAAACGGCGAACGGCCCTTTGCCCCAAGACGCAAAAGCGCATGGGGCATGAGGTCGGACGGTCCGCGCACAAACACCAACGGAAAGCAGGAGGCGGCCGAAGCCACCTCCGCCAAAGTAACCGGAACCGAGCGCAGGTCATGGGCATGGTCGTAGCCCTGAGGCTTGCTCCAGGACCACGTTCTGTGTCGGTCCCAGCTGACAGGCTGGGCTGATGCTCCGGTTCGCAAATCCACCGCTCAGAGCATCACATGCGATACGACAAGGTCGTCGGGTGTGATGTTCTCCAAGATCACCACCGTATCGGCATCGAAGGTGATCCGCGTGTCATGCCCACCCGGACCTTCAGGCGTCAGCAGCGCCTCAAAGGCCGCAAAATCCGTCAGGCCGAAGTCAAACACATCGAGCAGGTCCCCCTCGCCACCATCGAAATCAATGATGCTCGTAGTGCCGTCAAGGTTGCGCAGGGTGAAAATATCTGCGCCCGCGCCGCCAGACAGCCGGTCAGTGCCGCCGCCGCCGTCCAGCGTATCAGCACCGGTGCCTGCAAAGATCACGTCATTGGCAGTCGTTCCATCTAGTGCGTCGTTCGCCAAAGTGCCGATTTCGGTCACGGTCCCTGTGAAGTTGCCGCCAAAGACCACGAAGCTCGCGCCAGATTTGCTGCCGTTCGGGGCATCATAAGGCGATCCGACGATCAAATCATCAAAGCCGTCACCATTTACATCCCCGGCAGAACTCACTGATATGCCCGAGAAATCATTCGCCGATACGCCATTCATTACAAAGCCACCGCGGCCGGCCTCCACATCCGATAGCGCCACCGTGGTCCCGTCCGTCTTGCCAAACACCACAAAGCTCGCGCCGGAACTTGTCCCATTGGGGTCGTCCCCGTACGCCCCCACAATCAGGTCATCCAAGCCGTCGCCATTCACATCGCCGGCCGAGCTGACTGAAAAACCGGACTTATCGCCGGCCGAAACGCCGTTGATCGAGAAACCACCTGTGCCCGCGTCGATCGCCGACAGCTCTACTGCTGCGCCGTCGATCTTGCCGAACACCACAAAGCTCGCACCGGAACCAGTCCCGTTCGGATCGTCGCCCCATGCCCCGATTATCAAGTCATCCAGACCGTCGCCATTTACATCCCCGGCTGAACTTACAGAATATCCGGAGTAGTCATTCGTCGTAACGCCGTTGATCACGAAGCCACCGCTGCCCGCCTGGATCGCCGAAAGCTCCACAGCTGCTCCGCCCGTCTTGCCAAATACAACGAAAGTTGCGCCAGAAAGACTGCCGTTCGGATCGTCGCCCTTGGCACCAACAATCACGTCGTCCAAGCCATCTCCGTTCACATCGCCGGCAGAACTCACTGAAAAACCTGCGTAATCGGCTGTCGTTACGCCGTTGATCACGAAGCCACCACTGCCTGATTCAATCGCCGACAACTGCACCGTCGTCCCGTCCGTCTTGCCGAACACCACAAAGCTCGCACCGGAGCCCAGGCCGTGCGGGTCGTCTCGATATGCCCCGACAATCAGATCATCCAAGCCGTCACCGTTCACGTCTCCGGCCGAACTCACAGACCTGCCAGAAACGTCATTCGCCGAGACGCCATTGATCACGAAGCCACCGCTGCCCGTCTGGATCGCCGACAGCTCCACAGCTGTCCCGCCCGTCTTGCCAAATACCACGAAACTTGCGCCAGAAGCGCCGCCGTTCGGATCGTCGCCCTTGGCACCAACGATAACGTCGTCCAAGCCATCTCCGTTCACATCACCGGCAGAACTCACTGAAAAGCCTGCGTAATCTGCAGTCGTTACGCCGTTGATCACGAAGCCACCGCTGCCCGATTCAATTGCCGACAGCTGCACCGTCGTCCCGTCCGTCTTACCGAACACCACAAAGCTCGCGCCGGAGCCAAGGCCGTGTGGGTCGTCTCGATATGCCCCGACAATCAGATCATCCAAGCCGTCACCGTTCACGTCTCCGGCCGAACTCACCGACCTGCCTGAATAGTCATTCAAGGCGACACCATTTATCACGAAGCCACGCATGTCGGCGTCCAGTGAAACGGCGGACAGTTCCACCGGTGCAATCGGTCCACCAGTCACGCTGATCCCCTGCAGGATTTCAATCCTGGCCCGGCCAGACGTGTAAACTTGGAAAGTCCCTTCGGTATCGGTGACCTGACCTGCGTTGATCCACGAGGTCCCGGCTAGGGTCACTGCGTCTGCGTTGTCACCCAATACCCGCAAAGTATTGGACGAATTTGTAAGGCGAAGCAGTTCAAGCGCATCAAGCCGAAGGCTGTTGCCTGTTCCCAGATCGATCCGCTCGATATCGAGCAGACTGGTGTTGTCCAATGTGGTCAGATCAAGGGTCAACTCGCTTCCATCAAGCCGCAGGGTGTCGGCGCCAGTCCCGCCATCAATCCGTGCAAAGCCCAGATCCGAGATGGCCAGCACATCATCCCCGGCCCCGCCGTAGAGCACGTCCGCGCCCCCGGCCCCCACCAACACATCAGCGCCCGTGCCGCCAACGAGCACGTCAATCGCCGCTGAACCGTTCAGTGTGTCATCACTGACAGTGCCGATTTTCGTCGCCGCACCGCTGAAGTTGCCGCCGAACACAACGAAGCTCGCGCCGGAACTGTTGCCGTTCGGATCGGCAGCGTAGGCCCCGACGATCAGATCGTCAAACCCATCGCCGTTTACGTCCCCCGCTGAGCTGACGGAGAAGCCCGATTTGTCACCTTCCGACACGCCATGGATCACGAATCCACCGTTACCTGTTTCCACCTCGGAAAGCTCCACTGCAGAGCCATCTGTCTTCCCAAACACCACAAAACTAGCGCCGGAGTCAGGCCCATTGGGGTCGTTGCCTTTGGCCCCAACAATCAGGTCGTCGAACCCGTCGCCGTTCACGTCCCCGGCTGAGCTGACGGAAAGACCCGAGCCGTCATAGGCGTAAACACCGTTGATAACAAATCCGCCAGTTCCGGCCTCTATATTTGACAGATCCACCGGAGTTCCAGCGGTTTTGCCGAACACCACGAAGCTCGCCCCGGAATTTTCTCCGTTCGGATCGTCCTTAGGGACACCGACGATCAGGTCGTCGAACCCGTCACCGTTCACGTCCCCAGCTGAGCTGACAGACCAACCTGACCGGTCAGAATCAGACACACCATTGATCACAAAGCCGCCCGTGCCCGCACGGATTACAGACAGTTCTACTGCGGTGCCATTTGTCTTACCGAACACCACATAGCTTGCGCCTGAATCATTTCCGATGACGTTGGATCCCCACGCCCCGACGATGAGATCATCAAACCCATCGCCGTTCACGTCGCCAGCCGAGCTCACTGAATACCCAGACTGGTCATAGGTCTCATATCCATTAATTGCAAAGCCACCGCTGCCTGCCACAATTGCCGACAGCTCCACAATTGAACCACTGGTTTTACCGAACACTACGAAGCTCGCACCGGAGGAACCACCGTTAGGATCGGCATACGGGGCCCCAATGATCACGTCGTCAAGCCCGTCGCCGTTTACATCTCCCGCGGAGCTTACGGACCAGCCAGAGTAGTCATACGCTGACGACCCGTTGATAGAAAAGCCGCCTGTGCCGACCGCTACTGCTGACATCTCAACGGCGGTTCCATCTGCCTTGCCAAAGACCACGTAACTCGCGCCAGCATAAAAGTTGCTATCTGCGCTACTAAATTTCGCGCCCACGATCAGGTCGGCAAACCCATCGCCGTTCACATCGCCTGCGGAGCTGACTGACGTGCTTGACATGTGAAATTGCGAGAGGCCTTTGATCACAAAGCCACCGGTGCCCGCCTCTACCGCCGACAGCTCAATCGCCGTGCTGTCAGTCTTGCCGAACACCACAAAACTTGCGCCCGAATCAGTGCCGTTCGGGTCGTCGAGCCACGCCCCAACGATCAGGTCGTCAAACCCGTCGCCGTTGACGTCTCCTGCTGAGCTGACCGAATAACCGGATCGGTCGTTTGCCGACACGCCATTGATGACAAAGCCGCCCGAGCCCGCCTCGACATCAGAGAGCTCCAACGGTGCAATTGGCCCTCCTGACTTAACGATACCTTGCTGGATCTCAATCCGCGCATTCCCCGAGGTGAACACGTCGAAGGTGCCCTCGGTGTCGGTCACCGTGCCTGCAGCGGCCCAGCCTGCATCACGCAGCGTAACCGTATCCGTCGCATCACCCAGAACACGCAGGGTGTTGGACGCCTCGGACAGACGCAACAATTCAAGCGCATCAAGGCTCAGGCTGTTGCCGGCGCCCAGATCAATGCGTTCC